>Ga0268298_10001653_pt1 | contig 25789 bp, 13 predicted proteins | sample WWTPWeurt_MetaG_FD_194462 | JGI IMG/M metagenome (GOLD analysis project Ga0268298, IMG submission 194462) | Activated sludge microbial communities from WWTP in Nijmegen, Gelderland, Netherland - WWTP Weurt | ecosystem: Engineered > WWTP > Aerobic digester > Activated sludge | place...
GGAGGAAACAACATTTACACTTCATGTGGAAATGGAACGACCAATCCACCACAAAGCGGTCAAGGATTGTTCAACCAATCGTTGTTGGATGTGAACCGCGATGGAAACACGGATTACCGGGACAGCGTATGTGCTGATTTGCCGTACATCGTACACGAAAAGAGAATTGTATCGGTTACGGATTTAGGCAGTGGAAATTATACAGTGAAATATGGAATCAAAGTCGATAATATTGGAGGAGCATCAGGTCAATACGATTTGTATGATGATCCAGGATTTGACGATGATTTTGATGTCCTGAATGCTCAATACGCTTCAACAGCGCCAGGACATCCAGCCAACCCAGGTCCAATTGCTTTAGCAGGTATCGGTCCATGGAACTTGGCAGACAATCAAAATATTCCTGCTGGTTCAAGTCATGACTACATCATTACCGTGAATGTAAACATTGACTTGGTGGATCAGCCAACTGCAGGAGATGAAATTTATCACCATTGCGGCTCAACCATTCCAGGTACTCCAAGTGCTGGAGAGGGATTGTTCAATGAATCGCAACTCGATGTGAACAATGACGGAATCCCAGATCAACGAGATAGCGTTTGTGCCGATGTGGAAATCATCGATATGGCATTGAGAAAAACAGTGGTAACAGCTGGACCTTATAAATATGGCGACAACATCACTTTCCGAATTGTTGCATACAATCAAGGCAACACTCCAGCGCATAATTTGACAATTTCAGATTATGTTCCAGCTGGATATAGCTTTAGCCCATTGAACGTGGGTTGGACCATGGTGTCACCTACTGAATACAGAAGCCCTGTGGTTCCAGGACCTTTGGCACCACGAGACAGCGCGATTTTCTTTGTCGTGTTAAAATTGCAAATGACCAGCGGAGGTGCTTCAAACTGGATCAATTATGCTGAAATCAATGACTTTACCGATGCAGGTGGAACCAGCATCTCAAACAAAGACATTGATAGCCGTCCTCATTCAGATGGACCTGGCGAAAGAGCAGTAACACCAGGCGCATCACCTGATAATAACATTACCAGTAAGGATAAAGGTGGCGAAGAAGATGATCATGATCCAGCTGGTATTGAAGTATACGATCTAGCATTGAGAAAGACCACACCAAATCCAACAGGTCCTTGGAAATATGGCGATGTAGTTCCATTTACCATAACCGTATTCAACCAAGGAAATGTTGAAGCAAGAGATGTACAAGTAGTTGACTACTTACCTACAGGCCTTGATTTTGGAGCAGGAAATCCATCCTGGTCTTATGATGTTGGAACAAGAATGGCCTTGACCACCATCGCTTCTATCCCAGCAGGAGGACAGACATCTGTAGTCATCAACCTGGTTGTTCAACCGAGTTTGACCGGTATGGCTGAAAAACGTTGGTACAATGAAGCTGAAATCAAGACAGCGCGCGACAATAACAACACCACACGTACTGAAGACATCGACAGCCGATTTGATATGAACCCGGATAATGACAATGACGTAGTTTGTGATGGTCCGGATGATGATGAAATCAATGAAGATGGTAAAAATGTACCAGGTGATGATGAAGATGATAACGATATCGAATGGATCCATGTATTTGATTTGGCATTGAAGAAAACTGAAGTCAGTGTAGGGCCATATCGTTATGGTCAGGATGTTCGATTCCGTTTGACCGTATACAACCAAGGAAACATTACAGCTCAAACCATTAAATTGACTGACTACCTTCCTGCAGGTTTTGTTTTGAGTACAACCAATCCAAATGGTTGGACCATGAACGGATCCAACGCAGAGTATACCATCACCACTCCTTTGGCTGGAGGGGCCACAACTACAGTAGATATTTATCTGACAGTAGTGATGACAGAAGGCGGACGAAAAGACTGGTTGAATTATGCTGAAATTACGGGTTCAACAGACAGCAACGGAGACAACAGCATGAAAGATGCTGATAGTATGCCGGGTTCTGACAATCCAACTGAAAGAAGCGTGACTGAGGGAAGTCCGGCTGATAACAACGTTACCAGCAACGACAAAGGTGGAGAAGAAGATGATCACGATCCAGACGGTATCGATGTATACGACTTGGCTTTGATCAAAATACCGGGCATTAGTGGACCTTATACATATGGACAAGTAGTACCGTTTACCATCAAAGTTTTGAATCAGGGTAACATCGGTGCAAAGAATATTCAACTCATTGATTACATTCCAAATGGATTCGAATGGGTAAGTAGCAACGAACCAGATTGGACATATTTCAGTGGTTCAAAAACGGCAACCTATACTTATCCGTTCTTGATCAACCCTGGTGACACTGCAGAAGTGACCATTAATTTGAGAATTGTTCCTTCACTTCCTGGAGGTTATGACCGATGGGTGAATTATGCTGAAATCAGGGGCTCAACCGATGAGAACAACATTCCAAAAACTCCAATGGATGATATGGATAGTATGACGGATACAGACAAAAACAACGATCCGGGTGGTGTACCTGATTCACCAGATGACGATTATGTGGAAGGTGATAAATACCAAGGTGAGGATGAAGATGATCATGATCCAGCACGTTTGGAAATCATCGACCTTGCACTGAGAAAAGTACTTGAAAACCCTGGTGCTCACCAATACTACGATTACCTTGACTTTGGAGTTTGGATATTCAACCAAGGCAACACCGCTGTGGAAGATGTTGAAATCACTGATTACAAACCTGCAGGTTATGCATTCAACGGATTGCTTCCTCAAAATGCAGGTTGGTCTGTTGCAGGTTCCAATTTGAAGTATACGCTTTCTTCAAAATTAAAACCTGGTGACAGCATCCGTGTTCCATTAAGATTGCAAATAATCCAAACTACGGGTGGTGAAAAAGATTGGATCAACTATTCCGAAATTACGGAAGTATTTGATACCACAGGCACCGACCGGACATTGGATGATATTGACTCCAATCCGGGTTCTGATAATGTCACAGAGCGTGGCGTAGAACCTGGTGACATTGAAGATGATAACATCACCAGCATCGACAAAGGTGGAGAAGAAGATGATCATGATCCTGCGGGAATTGAAATTTTCGACCTTGCCCAAAGAAAGTATGTAGATGAACCTGGGCCTTTCCAATATGGAGATGAGGTGACTTTCCGTGTAACGGTATTCAATCAGGGATCCATTGAAGCGAAAGACATCGTTATCGTGGATTACATCCCAGATGGATTTACGTTGAGTGCAAACAATCCTGGATGGACTTCAATTGGAGGCAATATGGTTACAAAAACCATTGCCGGACCATTGAAACCTGGTGATAGTACGTTTATTCAAATCAATCTCGACATGAGATACAGTGAGAATAAATTTGCATGGGATAATTATTCAGAAATTAAATCTGCAAAAGATTATACCGGCGCGAATCGTACCGATGATTTTGATTCCAATGAAGACATGATCAATGGAAACGATGTCGGTGGTAATCCGAATACGCCAACAGACAACCATGTTGCTGATGATGGTAAAGACGGAAACAATGACGGAATTACCGATGAAGACGATCATGATGTAGCAAGAGTACCTGTATGGGATTTGGCACTCATCAAAAAAGTCAATACGGCTGGACCATACCAATATGGACAAACCATCCGATTTGATGTGATTGCCTACAACCAAGGCAACTACGTGATGGATCAAGTTACATTGGTTGATTACTTGCCTCAGGGATACGGATTTACTGCAGGAGGACTCAATACGGGCTGGTCTCAAGCAGGAAACATGTTGACCTATGTACACAATGGCAATATGGTAAAAGGCGATTCTGTGATCGTACCGTTGTACTTGAAAATATTGCAAACAAACGGTGGTAGAACGCATTGGACCAACCGTGCAGAAATCAAAACTGCAACCGATACAGCGGGTGTAACCAATGTACTAGATGCAGACGGATCTACTCCGAACATGAATCCAGATGACGACAAACAACCGAATTGCGGTGATGTAGATGATGATAATAAATATGGAAATGCTAAGAATGGAGAAGATGAGGATGATCATGATCCAGCCTGCATCGAAGTATTTGATCTTGCATTGCGCAAACGATTTGTTGGATCTTATCCAATCCACTACAACGACGTGATTCCATTTGAGATTACTTTGTTCAATCAAGGAAATGTCGATGCAACCAATGTTGTGGTTGTGGATTATGTTCCAACTGGATACGAGTGGGTTGCTAATGCTGGCTGGACGTACAACAACGCAACCAGAATGGCAACTTATACATATCCTGGTCCATTGCAACCAGGTAACAATGCTACCATTTCAATCAATCTGAAAGTAGTTCCAGATTATACTGGCATCACTGCATGGGATAATTTGGCTGAAATAAAATCAGCAGTTGCAGAAGATGGTACTCCACGTGATCATGACTTCGATGGAAACTTTGATATGATTCCTGACGATGACATGGGTGGTAAACCAAATACGCCAACTGATGATCACATTGCAGATGACGGAAAAGATGGTGACGGAGATGGTATCAAAGACCATGATGATCACGATCCGGCACGTCCTCAGGTATTGAACCTTGCTTTGAGAAAATGGGTGATGAACAAAAAACCTTATTACCTTCCAGGAGATACGGTGCCATTTACCATCACTGTTTTCAACCAGGGTAACGTGCCTGTGACGAATGTAACGGTAAATGATTACATGCCTCAAGGCTACGTATTTACTACCGGTGTAGGTTACAATACAGGTTGGACAAACAATGCGGGAACATTGAATTATACACATGTTCCGACCATTAAACCAAACGATAGTGTTCAATTGACGCTCAAATTGAAAATTCAAATTGCAGCATCACCAACCATATTCGATTGGGATAACTACGCAGAAATCAAATCGGTTCGCGATACGTTCAATGTCAATCGCGATAACGATGATGCCGATAGTAAACCAAATACAGACAGTCCTTGGGAACGTCAAGTTAAAGAAGGACATCCTTGGGATAATGTGATCGATGGACAAGGTCAACCAGAAAATGAAGATGAGGACGACCATGACTTTGAAAACGTAAAAGTTACGGGAGCTCTCGGAGATAAAGTATGGAAGGATTTGGATGGCGATGGCATTCAGGATCCAGGAGAACCTGGAGTTCCAAATGTAATCGTGACATTGTATGAATGTGGAACAACCAACGTGGTTAAAAAAGATACTACCGATGCAAATGGTAATTATTTCTTTGACTTCTTGTTGCCGTTGAAATCATATTTTGCAGTGTTCAAAAATCCTGATCCTAACAACTGTGGATTTACATTCCAAGACAGAGGCAATGACGACCGTCTGGACAGTGATGTGAATGCTGGTGGAGTTGGACCATGCACTTACATTGAACCTGGAGAGCGAGACAGCACATACGATGCAGGCTTGGTAGCTTATGCAAGCTATGGAGACCTTGTATGGCATGATCGCGATGGCGATGGTCGCCAGGATGCCGGGGAAGAAGGTATTGCTGACGTTACCGTTACGTTGTACGATGGCAATACGAACCTGCCAGTTAGAGTTGGAAATACAAACTCCAACGGTATCTATCTGTTCGATAAACTCTATCCTGGTTCTTACTATGCGAAGTATGAATACCATCCAATGTGGACGGTGACAACACCGAATGTTGGAAATGATACGGGTGACAGTGATGTCGATGGTAGCAACGGTCCAAACACCAATGCAACCACTTACCTCAGCCCAGATGAAGATGATCTAACATGGGATCTTGGACTGTACAAGTGTATCATGTTCTCAGGAGATGTGTGGCATGACCTTGACTTGGATGGAATTTATGATCCGGCAGAAAAAGGAATCAATGGATTGTATGTTTACCTAGTTGATGCAATGTCTGGTGCGACGGTTGGACAAACCATCACAAGCGTTAAACCGGGTACCCCTTCCGATGACGGTTACTATAAATTCTGTGTACGTCCAGGAATGTACTTCTTGAGATTCGAAAGACCTGGTCACTTGGCTGCATCAGATCCATTCAAAGGAAATGATAAATCGAAAGACAGTGATGTTACGCACGAAAACGGCCTGAATACAACGAAGAAATTCACCGTATTGAGTGGCGACATGGTATCCAACATCGGTGCTGGTTTCCAAACCAAGGCACTTGTGGGTGACAAAGTGTGGATCGACCGCAACTTCAACGGTGTCCAGGAAAATGGAGAAGCACCATTGCAAGGTGTAACAGTTGCAGCTTACAAACTGGATGGTACCATGGTTAGCGAAAGCACGACGGGTTACGATGGTCAATTTACCTTGGATGGAATCAGTCAAGGTGACTACTTCGTGAAGTTTACATTGCCTAACCAAAGCTTTGGATTTACCTTGGCAGATGCTGGTGCTGATGAAGACATGGATAGCGATGTGAACAATACATATGGTTACGGTACCACGAAGTTGTACAGAATCCTTGCTGGTGAAGTAAGACCAAACATCGATGCTGGGGTTGTTGGACAAGCCTTGGCAGTAGAATGGCTCGCATTTGATGGCGAGCACCGTGGAGATCACAACCTGCTCAACTGGAGTACAAAAGTTGACTTGAACAACGACCATTTCATAGTGGAAAGAAGACTTGAAACTGAACCAGACTTTGTAGCCATTGGCCGTGTTGAAGCAAATACCAACTACAGCTTACCACAACACGATTACAACTTCAATGACTATGATTTGAGAGTTCCAGGTGTATACTATTACCGATTGATACAGTATGATCACAATGGAGGATACACTTACAGCAAGATCATCTCCTTACGAGTAAGCATGGGTGACGAATGGAAAGCATTTATCTATCCAAACCCAGCAAAAGACAATCTGAACCTCGAACTGTACTCACCACAAGAAGGCGAGTTTGAATTCAAAGTGTTCGATCATTCCGGAAAAGCAGTGCTGCTGTTACCTTTCAGCGGATACCACGCCAAAGGAAAATGGGATGAACACATGGATATTTCGATGTTGGCATCCGGCCAGTATGTACTTCAAATTACAGGACCATCCGGTGTCATCATCCGCAAGTTTACGGTTTCAAATTAAACCTTGTTAAACAATAATAAAGAAGAGCTCACAGCGATGTGGGCTCTTTTTTTTTATTGGGATTTTCCCTTCAGAATTTATTCATACAACCTCTCTCTGACTCACGCATAAGTTGAATGCAATTCAACAAAAATCAATCTGTATCATCGCATGTAAAATGAATAGTAGTGCCCGATCCATTCAAAAGGAAGAAGTGAAATTGCATTTATGAAAAGGTAAATAGTACTTGGATGTAACGTGGGCAGTAGCAGAAAATGAAACATTTATCATCATCTGCCTTACTAAACATTGTTTTCAGGAAATGATTTTTCTAAAATTAAAATCGAACGCAGTAAATCCAAGTTTTTGTTCTGTACTGATTTTGACATGGGGTGGTTGAAGAAGGTACTTAACCTTGCATTGTTTTGGAATAATATGTAATCGTCACGACTTGATCTGACAGACTATGTTTTATTCAATTGAAAAATGTAGGACCTTCAAATCAATTGCTGGACATACAAATGCATCGAGTTGCACTAAATGCATTTTAATTGCCTGGAGCTTTAAGAATACTTAAATCGTTTTCTCCAACACTTCGTCCATGGTGTCTACATAATGAAATTCCAATCCCTTGATGTGTTCGGGATTGACCTCCTTGACATGAGGTTCATTTTCTTTACACAAAACGATGGTTTTAATGCCCGACCGCTTAGCAGCCAGAATTTTTTCTTTAATGCCACCTACAGGCAATACTTTTCCACGTAAGGTAATTTCACCCGTCATGGCCAGAAATGGTTTCACAGACTTTTTAGTAATGGCCGAACATATAGAAGTCAACATGGTGATGCCGGCTGATGGACCATCTTTGGGAATGGCCCCTTCAGGAACGTGGATGTGAAAGTCATGCTGATCAAAATAGTCTTTTTCAAGATTAAATTGTCCACTATGAGCTTTGATAAAACTCATAGCTGTACTGGCAGACTCTTTCATTACATCGCCTAAATTTCCTGTAAGTACGAGTTTTCCTTTTCCTGATGAAATACTCGTTTCAATGTATAGAATATCACCACCCACCCGCGTCCATGCAAGTCCAATGGCTACACCGGCAGGTAATTTCTCCTGGTACCGCTCGTTGCTGTATTTCGCGATGCCCAATATGTTGGTGAGCTCGCTTTCTTTCACTTGAAATGCTTTGTCTGAGTGCATTGCAATGGATGCAGCGGCCTTGCGTGCAACGCCAGCCAATTGACGGCGCAAACTTCTTACGCCTGATTCTCTTGTATAATTCTGAATGATTTTTTCCAACACTGTGTCACTCAGTTTGAACTGTTTCGCTTTCAAACCATGCTCTTCCAATACCTGTGGAATCAAATGATCTTTCGCAATTTCCAATTTTTCTTCCGTACTGTATCCTTGCAATTCAATCACCTCCATGCGGTCCAATAAAGCCGGCTGGATGGTGCTCAAGGAATTTGCAGTTGCAATGAATAGAATTTTTGATAAGTCAAATTCCAGATCCAAATAGTTGTCGTGAAAACTTGTATTCTGTTCTGGATCCAGTACTTCTAATAATGCAGAAGACGGATCTCCGCGAAAATCTTTTCCAATTTTATCTATTTCATCAAGGATGAATACCGGATTAGCAGATCCCGCTTTGCGCAATGATTGCAAGATTCGACCGGGCATGGCTCCAATGTAAGTTTTGCGATGACCTCTGATTTCCGATTCATCGTGCAATCCTCCCAGCGACATTCTAATGAATTTCCTTCCAAGGGCTGTTGCAATCGATTTTCCCAATGCAGTTTTACCTACTCCTGGAGGACCTACCAAGCATAAAATTGGAGATTTCATGTCGCCCTTCAATTTTAATACCGCAAGATGCTCAATGATCCGGTCTTTTATTTTTTCTAAGCCGTTGTGATCGCGATCCAAGATCTGCTTACACTTTTTCAAATCATAGCGGTCTTTGGTGTATTCACTCCAAGGCAAGTCTACCATCAGGTCCAGATAATTCATTTGAACAGAATATTCTGCAACCTGAGGATTCATCCTACGGAGCTTATTCAACTCTTTTTCAAAATGATCTTTTACTTCTTTTGACCAGATTTTTTTGCCAGCCCGAACAATCAGATCTTCCACATCTTGTTCAACTGGATCTTGACCCAATTCTTCTTGAATGGTTTTTAACTGTTGGTTCAGGTAATAATCCCGCTGCTGTTTTTCTAAATCCACGCGCACGCGCGCCTCGATTTGATCTTTAACCTCCAACAATTGAAGTTCGTTGTTGAGCAAGATTAATATATCTTCTGCTTTTTGATGCAACTCATCTTTCTCCAGCAACTCTTGTTTTTTCTGAATGGGTAAATTCAAATTGGATGAAATGAAATGCAATAAGAACCGATCGTTTTGTATGTTTTTCAGCAATACCTGCGCCTCATTCGGTATTTGAGGCATGAGCTCAACGATTCGTTTTGTTTTCTCCATAATGGATTGAACCATGGCTTCATATTCCAACTTATTGGGCGATGGAATGTGTTCTCGCTTGCTGACTTTGGCTTTTAAATAAGGACTTTCGGTAAGCCATTCCTGCACGGTGCAACGCTTGCGACCTTGCAAAATAACGGTTTGGCTTCCATCGGGCATTTTAAGCAATTTTACAATTCGGGCTACCGTTCCGGTTTGATACAAATCCTTTTGCCCAGGTTCCTCGGTTTGCACATTGACTTGCGTGAGCACCAATATGTATTTATCTGACTCATTTGCAGAACTCACTGCGCGTATGGACTTTTCCCTGCCCACCGTAATCGGAATGATCACTCCTGGAAACAATACCGTGTTTTTCAACGGCATCACCGGCAAAACATCGCCGAAATGGTCTTCTCTGACTGGTGACTCGTCTTCAGCAACTGCTACAAAAGGTAATACATCGGCATCTTCGTGAAGGTCGGAAAATAAAGAGGAAGGTCGGATTGTCATATGTGCTCTTGATCGGCTACCCGCCGATGGGTTTAGGGCAATAGCTCAATCGCTGTGCCAGGCGGTAAATTTTGGCTTGCACCTGACAAAAGGCCAGAATGTTTGGCCAAAATGTCAAAAATTTAGGGTGCCAGTCTGCAAATCAACCATTCCCTTTGCGAAGCGGTGTATGCAAATCGATCATGCAATCTGTTTTCACGCCCCTGCCAGAATTCAAAATAATCCGGACGAACCCGGTAACCGCCCCAATGCTCAGGTCGTTTTACCGGAGTTTGGTTCCTTTCCATCTGTTCAAGGGCTTCCGTGATCACTGTCCGATCATGGATTATTTCCGATTGAGGAGAAACCATTGCCCCTTTTTGCGCCATTAGGGGCCTGCTGTAAAAATATTCGTCGGAATCGGAAGTTTCAATGGGTTCCACCTGACCTTCTATCCTGACTTGTCTTTCCATTTTATTCCAGTAAAACAACAAACTGACCTGCGGATTTCCCTCCATCTCACGTCCTTTGCGACTTTTGTAATTGCTGAAAAAAATGATGGTGCCATCCTTGATTTCTTTTAATAAAACGACTCGCGATGAGGGTCGACCTTCCTTAGAAACCGTCGACAAGACCATGGCATTGGGTTCCACTTCTCCATGCGCTATGCATTGCCGGAACCACTCTTGAAATTGTTCAAAGGGATCGGCTAACAAGTGTTCGCTTTCAAGGATGAATTGTGTGTATTCACGGCGAAGGTCTTTCATGGTTTTTACGATTATATTTTACCTAAACTTTTGTCCAAATTGACTTTTGCCTGAATGAGTAAGAATTGGGCCTCAACCATGTTTGATTGACTCAAATACAAATCACGCTCTGCAGAGGTGACTTCCAGGCTTGATCCCACTCCTTCTCGAAACTTTATTTTAGCCGTTTCATAAATTTTTTCTGCCAACTTCACCAAATTCTTCCTGTTTTCCAATGTGGCGAGCGCCTGAATGTAAGAACTTCTCGCGTTGTTAAATTCCAATTGCGCACCCTGTTCGAAACCCGTATATTGCAATTTGGTCCGCGCCAATACTACTTTTGCACGTTCGATTTTTGCTTTTCGGTCAAATCCGGTAAAAAGTGGCCAATTCATTTGCACTCCTACCACAGAAGAAGGAAACCAATCGTTGTCTTTGGAATCAAACAACTTGTTCCTTTGCAAACTTTGCTGATAATTGGCAAATCCGTACAAACTCGGATAATAACTTACTTGGAATCGTTTTACATTGATCTCCGCAAGTTTGATGCTTTGCATCAGGACGGGATATTCAGGGCGATTTTCCAATTGCAATTTAATGCTCGGATCCATGACTTCAAGGTATCCTGCGTTGACCAATTGATCCAGGCGGTCGCTCAATTGAATTTCTTTTTCCTGGGGATATTGCATTTTAAATTTCAATACATTTTTGCTAACAACTGTTAGATTTTGCAAATTTTGCAGCTCAGATTCCAGATTGCTCACTGATAATTCGAGACGGTCAACATCCAGTTTTTCAGCAAAGCCGGCCGCGTGAATTTCGGTGATTTCTTTCTGGAGTTTTTTAAGATTTTCAAGATTTTTTGCAACAATCTGAATGTTTTCTTCTAAAACAAGCGCGGACAAATAGGCAAGGCTTACATCATGACGAACCGCAGCCTCTGTTTGCGTAATTTGTTTCAAGATCAGTTCACGGTACATGCGTTGGGCTTTCAAGCCTATGAAAAAGGTACCGTCAAAAAGTAAAGTGTTCAATTCCAAACCTGCAGAGAGATTATGCTTGGTACCAAATTGTACGGGTACTCCACCGGCATTTTCCAAATCCCTTCGAGGCAACAAATTTTCATCAAACAAAACATCGTAAATAGCCGGTTCAATGAAATTTGGAAAAATGTTCGTTGGAATTTTTAAAAAGTAATTGTACGATGCGTTGGCCTGTAATTTGGGCAAGCCTATGGCAAGGTATTCTTTGATTTGACCATTGACATCTTGCAGGTCCAGTTGCTTCATTTGCAGGTCCAAACTGTTTTGGAGTGCGTATTGCTTGGCTTGTTCTAAACTAAAGGATTCCTGTCCAAGCAGTGTGATCCCTGACAAACACAAGCAAATTCCTGCGATGATTGATAAAGGCTTCATTGAATGATTTTTACAAAGATGGTAAGCGATTGACATGTAAACACCCAGCTCTTGTTAATGTTTGAAAAGGGAAGTTAAATGAATTGCGAATACATTCCATTCCTCCGGCAGATCTTCCTTGTAAATAGATGGAGCCCTTTTAGGCCAGACAATTGATTGATCACCATTACCTTTGCCGTACTATCAATAGGGGAGTCGCCTGTTGCTAAAACCAAACCATCCATGTGGATCAATCGGTATCATTATGGCTTATTACTGTTAAGCAGTGTGACTTTTGCTTGTGGCGAAAAAAACCGAAAGCCATATCCCGCCAATGTACTTTTTAAACAGTATTGCAGTAACTGCCATGGCCTGGACGGAAATTTGGCCATCAACGGAGCGGTAAAATTGCAATTTTCCAGCTTGTCATTGGAAGAGCGAATCCTGGTCATTTCACAAGGTCGAAATGCCATGACCGGTTTCTCTAAAATACTAAGTCCAGAAGAAATTAACTCCATCGCTAACTACACCCTAAATTTCAAAACCCAATAAAACATGGCTTTACGCAATGTATTGGTTACTGCTGCAGATCAATTTCCGGGACTTGAAATCGCTCAATTTTTGAACGCCAAAGGTTATCAGGTAACCGCTCTGTGTTCGACCTTTCCTGACCTCAATTCTTCCATTATTTGGGAAAGAGCGACATTGGAAGATCCGGCTGCATATGAGAAGATTTTAAAAGAAAAAGATCTGGTCATTCATTGCGACAGCTTGCTTTCTTTCGATCCGCAATTAAAAACACAACTTTATACGTCAAATGTTTTAGCAACGCGGGATTTGGTCAATGCTTGCTTGGATCAAGGAGTACGCCATTTGATCATGTTGAGCAATTTGTACACTTTGACCCGGTCTTCAAATCCATTGATCATTGGTGTAGACACCCCCGGGAATCCGTTTTTCCACAGCGAGTGTTTTAAAACTTTGTTTCATACTGAATTGGAAGTTCATCGTGGCGCCGCAGAAGGACTGGAAGTTTGTATTTTTAATATGGGATGGTTGCTTCATCCAGAACACGCTTTTGCTCACTTTCCATTCAATGAATTGGATGGCTCACCATCATTCGCGTTGTCAAGAGAAATTGTCATTCCATGGCTTGGAATGAATGACCTTCTGAAACAATTGGAGAATAGTCTTGCTCAAAAAAATTGGACTTCAAGTCAGCGTCCATTGGTATCTGGCATATTTACCATGCAGAACGATTCCACATCAAAATCTTCCAAACCACAATGGATCAAAGGTTTTTTTCAATTCTTTCGTGGCATTTGGCCGTCTACAGAAACCAATGCATTACGCTTCTTTAATTTGCCCTTCCAGTACCATTTCCCAGGTACGCAAATCCAATTTGAATCCGGCTCCAGAAATGATTTGGTAAAATGGCTTAAAACCTCGCTGCCACCCAATGGAATCTGAACCGCTTTCCTCATTCCGAATGGTCCATTCTCTATTCACTAAAACCTATATTTTAATGTATTATACATATAAAAATAATTAATTTAATAAAAATTTCACATTTTATTAACCTTCTTGTAATTTTACTACCATTAAAACCATGCTTATGAAGAAAGTTTTACTCTACACCATTTTATGTTTTTGGATGACCATCGTTTATGGTCAAGCAGTCGTTGTCAATTCTCCGGCAACCATTGCAGGCACACTCCAATTTGGTACTGCAACCGGTTGGGGAGCTGATATTAATACCAACATTTGGACAGCCGACGTGGTATTCATGGAGGATCTAGGAATGATCACCACCGACGGTTGCGATACCGTGACCAACAAAGCAGCCCTCGCAGGCAAAATTGTCTTGGTGAATCGGGGTACATGCAATTTTAGTTTTAAAGCGCTCCAAGCCCAGGATTGGGGAGCCATCGGTTGCATCATTGTTAACAATGTTGCTAACGGTGGGGTTGCCGGAATGGGTGCCGGTACTTATGGTGCCTCTGTTAGAACTGATTTTCCTGCAGTGATGATTTCCTTTGAAGACGGTGCTAAAATCAAGGCAGAATTGGCCAATGGTCCTGTCAACATGAGCATTGGAAACATACGTTTTGACCATGACATAGCGACCGATAGTAGAAAAGCAATCTCTCACATGCCTTATGGAACCTATCCTGGTGGTTGGATTCGAAATACAGGAGATTTTTCAGTAACACCTGCTGCAAATATTACGAACAAGGGAAAAAACATTGAGATTGGTAATAAGGCAAATGTTTCAATTCGGTTTGCGTCCCAAGGTGGTATTTCAAGTGAGTATGATAATCAAACTTCTGATGGCTCATTGGTTCTAGAAGTTGACTCTACAAGATCAGTTGAATTATTACCTTTCGATTTTGCAGGTAAAATTCCTGGAAATTCAATTGGCAAGGGTACACTTACATATACAGTTAGTTCAGAGTCGACTGATAGATCTAATTTTGATAATGTTGGTATATCTGAGTTTTACTTGTCCCAGAATATTATTTCAAAATCAAGACTATCTGCGAATTTAAGAGATCCATTTGCTACAATTTCAATCAGACGTGGAGATAATACAAACGCAGAATATTTAACAGGCGTAAAAATCCCCTATGGAATTGGTTGTAGAATTGATAGTATATTGTTCTATATGACAGTTAATGCCCCAGCGACTTTAGCCGGTTTAACTCCAGAAGCAATTTTATATGGCTGGAATGATATTGATGGAGATAGAAATGCAACAAATGCTGAGATCAGTTTTCTTGCCTTAGGTACTTATACTTTTGACTTAGGAGAGACCAGTTCAGCAGCTGTTGTAAGGATTGCGTTGGAGGACTTTAATACAGGGGATCCAGGTTATACAATTCCAGCTAATGATATGAGATTTTTTGTTGGAATCAGGTATACTGGTACAGAATTGCCCTTTTTTGGATTTGACGAAGGGATGGACTATACCTGGAACAATGCACTTTTAACAAGAATGGGAACAATTACGGATACAGACATTCCTTATGTTGGTGTTTCACAATATGATCCGAACTCAGGAGTTCCCGATCTTGAAAATGCATTTGTATTCACCAATAGAACGGGAGCATTATCCGTTTCATTAATTATGTCCGGTGATTGTTTGGTTAAATTAAAAGATCAACAAGAAATTATTGCTAAGATTGATTTAAGTCCAAATCCTGCAAAAGATTATTTGCATGTTGAGGTTGCTCTTGAAAAATCAACTTCAATGATAAAATACCAAATCTTTGATAATTTTGGAAAAAAATTGCTTGACATTGAGAATAAAAATGGAGCGGATAAATTTTTTCAGAAAATAAATTTAACCAGTTTATCTACTGGAACATATCATATAAATATTGTTACTGATCATGGGTCTAAAATGAGATCGTTTCAAATCATATAAAATTAATTACCATTTGTTTAAATTTAAATTATGTAAACATCATTTTTAATTTCAAAAAACCATTATTTATGAAATATTTCTTTTATTTCATGATTGTGATATTTATCACATCATGTAGTCCAGAGCATGAAGTTGTTCAAAAAGATTCTAAAAATCAAGAGGAAAAATTTCTTTTATTATCGCGATCCACGGCACCATGTGACAATCCAAGTTCCAATTGTACAGGTTTAAAAATTAGACTAAAAAGATTTTACAGAACTAGTCAAACCAGTTTGAATTGTTGTCCGCTGCAATCACCAATATTTATTATCTTTAAAAATACATATTACAATTACTCTGGTTCTGCATGTGAGCCGGCAACATTTATTTCTCAAATTTCTAACGATGCAGTTCAGTGGACTGAACTTCCATGTCAAGCAAAATATGAACATTGTAGTTATTGCAGCAAGTTGGAATTTCTTGTTCGATGGTGCGGAACAACTGTTTTTAATTATGCTATGGAATTCGAGGTCGATGGGCCTTGTGGCATACAGACTTTTGGTATATGCAATTTAAATGGTCCAACTTCTTGCACCTATCGAGCACATATTTCTGGGAGCAGTTACATTTTTGATAATGCTGTATTTTATTATGGATTAGATGAAAATTGTTGTTTTGAACAATCAACCGAATGTGAAAGCACAAATTGCGCAGCTTCAAATAGTAATGATTGTCCTATTAACTACGAATGTAACCCTGAGCAATAAATTCATTTATTAAGTCTCAAAGGCTTCTTGGAATAACTTTTATTTAAACTTTGGTAAGAAGAGAGGGCTATCAGAAGATATCCTTCTCTTTTTAAATTCAATTTTTTAGCTAGAATAATCATTACAGATTTTCTATTTTTGACCAAATTAGTCACAATTAATGTGGAATTCTGTTAGGACGGCCAACAGAAAAATAATGTTTAATGTAGATATGGTAATCCAAATTTAATTGAATGATCCAAAATGTTCCACAAATCAAAAATTTATTCACTAACTTCAACTTCAAACAAATTAAAGCCTTATGAAAAATCGAATTTTTAAAACACTATTCTTAATAATGTTCCATTTCTTAGCTTACACTCAATCCAATGTACAGGGTGTCGTAAAAGATAAAGAGGGTAATTCTCTTGAAGGGGCCACCATTCACATTACCGGCACCACCCGGGGTGCAAATACCGACCAAAACGGAAAATTTACCATTCAGGCTCTTCCCGGAGACAAAATCCGCATCAGTTTGGTGGGGTACCAATCCCAAGAAATTGTGGCAGGAAACCAATGGCCCACCGAAATTGTATTGGAGGATGCCGTCACCGAACTCGACCAGGTAGTGGTGGTCGGTAGCCGCCGCGCCAACCGCATCCGCACGGAAACGCCCGTACCAATCGATGTTGTCAACATCAGTCAAAACCAATTTCCATCTGCAAAATCAGATGTAACGGCCATGCTGAATGTTGCTGCTCCATCATTCAATCATACCAAACAATCGGGATCCGATGGCGCGGACCATGTCGACTTGGGCACACTTCGAGGATTGGGACCCGATCAAACACTGGTCTTGATCAATGGCAAGCGAAGACACCAATCTTCTTTTGTATCGGTTTTTGGAACACGCGGAAGAGGCAATGCAGGAACTGACCTGAATGCCATTCCTCAATCATCCATCGATCGCATCGAAATTTTGCGCGATGGAGCTTCTGCTCAATACGGTTCCGATGCCATAGCTGGGGTCATGAACATCATTCTAAAAAAAGAAACGGGAAAATTGTCCGGACAAGTTGGATTGGGTGCCAATTATGACAATGAATACAACAGCATTTTATCAAAAGATCAGGGTTACAATGAATACGTCGGCAAATTGGATGGCAAAACCTTTTCAGCCGGGGCCAATTATGGTTTGAACTTAGGCAATCAAGGTGGATTCCTCAATGTATCGGCCGATTACATCAAATCTGGAAAAACGTATCGGCAAGATCCATCGGGTACTTTGCCTTTCAATATATACCGAAGAACCCATGGAGATGCTTCTTTAAATGGAATAGGCGCCGGAGTCAACCTCGAAGTTCCATTGAAAGATAATGGCGGATTGGCCGTGTACGCTTTCGGAAATTACACTTCAAGAGAAACGGACGCTTTTGCTTTCACAAGAAGATTTGGAGACAATCCAGAGCGCTTTCCAACAGATGCCTCCGGAAACATCATCCTGGTTCCTGGAATCATCAAAGAAGATGGAAACGGTTCGTATTATTACAACCCGCATATTCAAACAGAAATCAAAGACCTCGCCGGTACTTTGGGCATCAAAGGAAAACTAGGAGATCATTGGGATTGGGATCTGTCTGGTACACATGGAAGCAACGATTTCCATTTCTTTGGAGACGGTACCTTCAACGCAGGTCTTGGTGCTACCCAAACCCATTTTGACGATGGAGGATTCAAATTTTCTCAAACGACCGCCAATCTTAATCTGAGTAGATCTTTCCCTTCCATTTTGAATGGTTTGTTCTTGGCTTTGGGAACAGAGTACCGTTCAGAGAATTATCAGTTGTATGCAGGAGAAGAGAACTCATACAAAAGTTACAACGATGGACCAGGAGGCTCACAAGGTTTTCCAGGCTATCAGCCAGCAGATGAAGCCGATGAATCACGCAATACACTTGGATTTTATGCGGATGTCGAAACCGATATATGCAAATCTTTGATGCTGGGAGGCGCGTTTCGATATGAAAATTATTCCGATTTTGGTTCAACCGCCAATTTCAAATTCACTGGACGCTATAAGTTTGATGCAACGACTGCTTTGAGAGGCTCCATCAGTACAGGATTTAGAGCGCCTTCCTTGCAGCAAATCAATTTTAGCTCGACATTCACTACCGTACAAGGCGGTTTGATATCTGAAGTCAAAATCGCTCCCAACTCAAGCCCAATCACCAAAGCAGCGGGCATCCCAGAACTCAAACAGGAAGAAAGCCTGAACATGAGTTTAGGGATCACTATCCGTCCTGACAATAACTTGAGCTTTTCGGTGGATGCATACCGTGTTCAAGTGGATGACCGGGTTGTGTTGTCCGGTCAATTCAGCGCAGATGACCCAACCTTGAGTACTTCGTTTACCGATATTTTGAAAAGTTTGAACGTAACGTACGCTCAATTTTTTGCAAACGCCGTGAATACAACCAACACGGGTGTTGACGTAGTGTTGGAATACAGCCACGCATGTGGAAACGGCAATTTAAAATATTTGTTTACTGGCAACGTCCAAAAGATGAAAATTGATGCCATCAACGTTCCTGCTGCGTTAAATACCTCTGAATCCAATCGCGAATATTTTTTCAGTGAACGCGAACAATATTTCTTGCTGGCATCGGCACCTAAAACCAAATTTGGAATGTCCTTGGATTACAGTTGGAATCGCTTTACCCTGGGAACCCGATTGAATTATTACGGTCAAGTTGACTTATTGGGTTACGGTGATTTCAATACCCTCGAACCGCAAGTCCCCACTGATGCAGATGAGAACGTTCGCGTTCGCGATGAATACAATTACCGTAGAAAATGGGTGCAAGATGTTTATGCTTCTGTCAAATTGATTGAAGGCGCCAAACTATATTTGGGTGTAGACAATGTATGGAACAATCATCCAGATCTTGGATTTGCGCCTGGTGCTGCTGGATGGGCATACAACAATGAAACAGGCGGTCCATACGATGCCGTTCAAATGGGCGGAAATGGACGCAGATTGTTTGCAAGATTGGCTTTTCAGTTTTAGGATCACGGTCCAAAGCCAACAGTAGAACATCAACGTGTGATAAGTGCTCAAATTCTTTTGAAATTGAGCACTTGTTTCATAATGCCAATCTCCCATAGGTTTTTATTTCTTACATGTTCCGCCTTAAGCTTTTAAACAAAACCATCCATTTCAACCCACTCACCACCAAACATGTCCCAACTCCCTCGCCGATTGACATTCTTTACCATCATGGCTGTAGTGATCGGTGATGTCATCGGTTCGGGAATATTTGTCAAACCAGCAACCATTGCCCAACAGTTTCCATCGGTGGAAGGAATTTTGGCACTTTGGATTTTAGCAGGCATCATTACTGTAATGGGAGCATTGACCAATGCGGAAGCGGCTAGCTTATTTCCGGAGACCGGTGGGCAGTACATCATTTTTAAAAACATGTATGGTAGTCTGTTTGCTTTCCTGTATGGTTGGGCCGGATTTGCAGTCATCAATACAGCGGGCATTGCATCCATTGCTTACGTAGCTGCGTATTATCTCGATTACCTGTGGCCACTTTTCCGATTTGATCAACAAACCGAAATTTCTTTTGCAATCTTCATTCCGGGACTTGGCAAATTTTTCATACTGGAACACTTTGGTAGAAAACTCATGACCATTCTCATCATGTTCTTTTTTACCTGCATCAATGTGTTGAGTGTAAACGAATCAGCCAAGTTACAACGTTGGCTGACTGGTAGCAAACTGCTCATCCTTTTCGGATTGATGTTGACTCTGTTCTTGTTTGGAACCCACGACAAACCTCAAGATCCGTTGTTGGATCAACCCAATCTAACGATCATCGGATGCATATCCGCCTTGGCCGGTATCTTCTGGTGTTTTGACGGTTGGAACAATGTAAGTTTCATTGCAGGCGAAATACTTAATCCTGGAAAAACGATCGCAAAAAGTTTATTGATTGGCCTCACCATTTGTTGCAGTGTCTACTTTTTATTCAACCTGGCCATCTTCCATGCATTGCCTTTGCACACCATACAGTCTTCCGATTTCGTCGCGGCTTTGGCAGCCGAAAATGTATTTCCCGGTTGGGGTGGACTCATCGTAAGCGTCATCGTCTTGATTTCCGTGCTGAGTGCAGTGAATGGCAATATATTTTCATGTTCCCGCGTCAGCTACTCATTTTTTAAAGATTATCCGTTGACTTCTAAACTAACGACTGTTCGTTCTGGTTCATGGAGCCCTTCAGGAGCTTTATGGGCGAATACAATTTGGGCGTCCATTCTGGTATTGATCGGTTCATTTGATATGCTGACCGACCTTTTAATATTTGTAAGCTGGTTTTATTATGGTATGTCCGCGCTTGGCGTGTTGCGGTTGAGGCAAAAAATGCCTCAAGCAATGAGGCCCTATCAAGTACCTCTGTACCCTTGGATACCATTGTGCTTCATTACATTTAGTTTTTTCTATCTGGTACTCACGGTGTATGCGGATGTGACCGCATATACACAAGGTCATCAGTCCAATATCAAGTGCCTGCTTGGATGCATCCTGGTCCTGGCAGGACTGCCTTTATACTTATGGAAAACAAGAAAAGTGTAAATACCCAGTAGTCTATCATTCAAAAATCAAAGGCTCCTATTTACTCAACAACATGGATTGAAGTCACAATTACTGTGGCATCGATCTGTATGCATGCATATTTATTTGATCCTAGCCAATGGAAAATTGGTAAGCAAAAAAAAAGCCGGAAAAAATTTCCGGCTTTAAAGATATCTTTTTGAAAAGCAATTATTCGATAATCACTTTATGGCTGAAGATTCCTTCTGCAGAACGAATCGAAACGAGGTACATGCCGGGATTCCATTGGTGTACTGGAATTGAGGCGGTTTCTCCGTTTTGGTAATTCCTGCCTTTTATTTCATGCAGTAGTGAACCATTCAAATCACGACAACTTACGAACGCATCATGCATTGAACTTGAAAATTGAATATTCAACACATCCGAAACAGGATTTGGGTAAATGGAGAAGCGTGATCCGTTGTTTGTTCCATCAACCACCGAAACCAAGGTATACGTGCCAAAATCCCTGGAGCTGGTACCGATTCCAATAACCCTCTGCTGGAATAATTGATTGTTCTGATCGTCAAACAATTTATAGGTTCCGTTGAGACTACTGGTATTGTTCACTACAGCGATTCGATAGCAACGGTCTTTTTCCAAAGTGAGGAAATATTGTTTAGCAGTATTGTCTGTGTATGGGCCACCTTCCACCAACACCGTATTTTTATCATCGTAAATTTTGAAACTGATTTGGCTTGGCTGCGCAGCTGGTTTCAATTCAAAAGTGGACGTGAGTGTGGTCGAAGGCGCTGAATAAAATACCGTTTGGGTAACATTGTTGGCTGGAGTTATGTCATCCTGACCATTTACTTTGATGATGTCGATGACCAATTGGTTGCTTCCTTTATTAGGAAGAAATCCAATTGCTGGCAATGCAATGTCCGTTTCTGCTAAAAACTTCAAGTTTCCTGTCCACTGATGCGTTTGAGGGCTGCCACCGTTAATGGAATACGCAATCTCAAGTGAAGTGATCACCGAATTACCGGTATTGATCAATTTGATCACGGGACTTGTACTTTTCCCACAAACCAAGGTATCCCCGTAAACGCCGGTGGCGCTGGATGTCTTGACAGAAATGTCATGCCCTGGATTCGGGGTCAATTCAAGTTCTTCGTTTTCAGCCTGATAAATTTCTTTGCTTGCATCATTTTGAAGAAATGCAACCGTTTCCAAATTTTTGAAATCGTATAGTTTGTCAAATTTGTACAAAAAAGTGTAAATCTTACTTTCCCCAATTTCATCAATTTCTGAGACATTGGTGCCGGTGGTGTTTGGAAGAAATTTTTTCATCACGTGATGGAAACTTTTCTCGCCATTGGTACCTGGAGGAGCTAACCATTCAATCACCTTTTCACATACCGCAACGCGCAACATAGGAATTCCGGTTGAGGCATCAGTCCTTTTAACAGTCACTTTAACCTCCATGGAATTGTAGTCTGCTTGAACAGTATTTTCAATTTTGATCTCAAACGGAGATGGAAGCAAGGTCGCATTTTGAATGTTGGCATCGGTAATGGTGGTGGTGGGTGGTCCTGAACTCACAGCGTTTAAGAATACATCAGGTACTCCGGTTACACCATAATAATTTACACGGGTTTGTACTTCCCCAGGATTGTCTTTGTTCATGGGGTCAAATCCGGGCCAGCTCACCTGATAGGCAATTTTGCACGCTTTGCTTTGGTTGCGCTCAAGGATGGGGGCGATCAGCGGGTTGTAATATGCGCAAGGCGGACAACTGGCTTGAGTGAAATGCTCAACCAGCGCCTTGCGAGGCGTTTGGGCTGTAACAGGCTGCCATATGGCAATTGCAATCAGCAGGAAAAAGTAAAATTTTAAATTCATAGATGATATATAATGAGTGAAGGAATAAAAATACAAGCTTTTAACGAATTGGACCGCCCCCTCGTTAACGATTATTAAACATTAATTTTTTGAACCCCGAAAAAACAAAATGCTCCATACCTTGTTATTCATTAGCACTTGAGAAAAAAGAGCCTCCCCGATAGTATTTATTATTCTTGTCAATGGACAAAGGTTGGTTATTGTTTCTATCGGGGACTTTTTTTATGATATTAAAATCATTCGCAAGAGCCAATCCCCGATCACACCATTTCATAATAGGCTGTTGGAGCCGTGAGAGTAGATACAGCGATGCCCAGTGCCTTCATTCCAAATGATTTCCAACCACTTAAGGTGTACGTTATTCTTTTAACCGAACCTTAGGGGATACCTTCCTCCTTTGAACAATTTGAAGCTTCTACCGCCAGTTTTCCGGTATCAGATGATTATGTTTTATTGGGGTTTTTAGGCACAGGATCAGATCCATGGCCTCCCCAGGGATGGCATTTTCGAATGCGGTTCAAACCCAACCAGGTTCCTTTCAATGGGCCCCATTCTCGGATAGCCTGGATCATGTAATTTGAACAACTGGGCTCAAATCGACAATTTTTACCCAACAACGGAGAAATTAGATATTGGTATAAGTGAATGGGAAAAATCAATAAACGGCCAATCCATCGGGAAATGCTCATTGACTGGTTTTAATTTGGAAATGCATCAATTTGATTCCGTAGCTGTTTTTTCATTTTTTCGGCGGCGGTCAGCAGTAAGGATTCGTTGCTTGGAAAGGGTAGTGATTTTCCTTTCATATTTTTTTTGCTTTCATCCGTTAAAAAATCGCGATCCCCTTTAATCAGTCGACTGAATTTGTTCTCAAAAAAGCCTTCCACTTCCAGTGGTTTCGTAGTCTCCACATCACCTGTTTTCCCATGAACAAATTTTAGTCTTCCTTGAAGGGAGACCGTTTTCAATTGGGTCACTTCTTCAATGGTGGCGACATAACGGGTTTTGACCTTTTCTTTCACTTCACGACCAAGAGAATCTCTAACAGGTTTTCCATTTTTATCTTTCACAATCTCTTCTTTGACGATTTCATTGATGTCGTCGTAGACCCTTGACTTTTCCCTCTCCGGACTAAACTCCATTTGAGTGAGGTCCAATTCTATGTAGTAGTCGTAGCGAAGCGACGGGTCATGGACCACGTCGTAAGATTTCCACTGCGAATTCAATTGATCCAAGCCAATGCTCAACATTTCGCGTTCAACGGCCTCTGGGATGATTTGTTGGGTATGGTTATTCATTCGCACCAGATAGTGTTTCTTTCCAAGATCAAGAGCCACTTTTTTAAGGGTTTCTTTGTCCTTGTAGTGGCTAAACAAAGGGTCAATCCGGTTGAGTTGTTGATAAGCTTCTTGGGCAGCTTGTTTGTCTCCGGTCCGCCGCGCTTCATCCAGCAAGGTTTGGGCAGACTGATAATAAAAGTCAGCGGCATTGCGCTTCGATTCCTTTTTGAGTTCTACCAAATTCACAAACTGAAAACTGGCCTGGTATCCGTCTTCGGCAACCAATGGTACAAAAGGCTCAATTTTCTTTTGGCGGTCTTCCATCCGGTTGTGCAAGGCGTACATGCGATTCCATTTTTCTGCATCGTCGGAGTTTCGCAAACTTTTCTCCTGCATCAAATCATTTTCCTGGGCTTTTTTAAAAGCAAATTCCAGCGCCAATACTTTGTCCTTTTCCCTCTTTTTTTGTCCTTCCAACTTGTTGGTCAAATAATCGATGGCTTGATCGTATTGTCCGCGATCAATCATTTTTTGTACGTTCGCGCATGCAGCAAGCACAAGACAGCTGGCAAAGATCAAGATCCATTTATTGGTCATAACATTTTACTTGAGTACATCAAAGAGCAGGGAATGAACAGAAAGGCAAATACGGTAGATGGGCATCGGCCACAAATGGTTTGCAAAAGCATAAGCAACATCCTCTCTTTGGCATAAACCTTTGTGGCCAAACAATTCCATCAACCGGTAAAGTGCCCGGAACAGGACTTGAACCTGCACGCCTTTCAGCATACGCCCCTCAAACGTACGTGTCTACCAGTTCCACCACCCGGGCAAGACCGCAAAGATAAACAGGGAGTGCATAGATTCAAAAAAACCATTGGGACGAACAATCATTAACAAAGGTGGCCTTTTGTAAAGAATGCATGATTTTTTTCGAAAGTAAAATGACATATAAATTAAAAAAATATACAATATATAAATAACTAATAATGAGATTTTAATAAATTTTATTTCACCCATATGTTTCGTGGCTTCACACATAGTGAAAGTATATATAAACTTTTTTGTAATATTTTTCGTTATATATTTGGAATTTTGGCAATGCGTAATTAATTTTACACCAAATCCCGGCGACAGTAAGTCTTCAAAAACGATTGAATACCCTTCGCTTAATTTTATTGCATTGCCTTTGGCATCCATCATTGAATAGCTGATTACCGTCAGATAAAGATCGTAGTTTTCTTATTTTGAGACCTTAGTCGAAAGAGCCTGAATTTGCGCCTTGCAAATTTGGGCTTTTTTTTTGCCTAAAATTGCACACCATGGAATGTCCCTTTCAAAGTTTTTGGTTGATCCTGTAACTCTTTATCCAGCAAATTGTGTTAAGCAATGTCTGAAAACAAATCCAAGTAAACTATTGATTTATTAAGGGATTGGTGCTCTAAAGGTGAAAAATACCAAGTAGTGTGGCATTGGACTTTGCAGGATGAATGTTTTCTAGACCAGCATGCAAAAGCATAAAAATAGAAAGGCCTTGGGATTGCTTTCCTTAATTGGTCAACAATTAAAGTTGTTCAAATACCACCACATAAGTGTCTAAATTGGATTACACTCATGATGCTTTTTCCTTTTCGCTTTCTTCTTTGAGCACTTCCCAAAACTCTGCAGCTCTTCGGGTGTGTGGAATGCAAATCG
>Ga0268298_10001656_pt1 | contig 25777 bp, 19 predicted proteins | sample WWTPWeurt_MetaG_FD_194462 | JGI IMG/M metagenome (GOLD analysis project Ga0268298, IMG submission 194462) | Activated sludge microbial communities from WWTP in Nijmegen, Gelderland, Netherland - WWTP Weurt | ecosystem: Engineered > WWTP > Aerobic digester > Activated sludge | place...
GGCCCTGGCGCCCCTGGGCGAGGTGGTGGCGCTGTCACGCCGCGAATCGGGTGCGGAGCCTGGCCTCGACCTGTCGGAAGCCGATGCGCTGGCCCAGGCCATCCGCCGCGTGGCGCCAGACGTGGTGGTGAATGCCGCCGCCTACACCGCGGTCGACCAGGCCGAGCGCGAGCCCGAGCTGGCGCACGCCGTCAACGCCGCCGCCCCGGGCGTGATGGCCCGCGAGATGGCCCGCAGCGGCGGCTGGCTGCTGCACTACTCGACCGACTATGTCTTCGACGGCAGCGGCCACGCGCCGCGCGACGAGGCCGCCGCCACCGCGCCGCTCAGCGTGTATGGCCACACCAAGCTCGAGGGCGAGGCTCAGATCCGCGCGAGCGGCTGCCGCCACCTCATCCTGCGCACCAGCTGGGTCCACGCCGCACGCGGCGGCAACTTCGCCCGCACCATGCTGCGGCTGGCCGGCCAACGCGATGCGCTCAAGGTGGTGGACGACCAGATCGGCGCACCCACCGGGGCCGATCTGTTGGCCGACCTGGCCGCCCATGGCCTGCGCAGCGCCATGGCCACCCCCGCCCTCGCAGGCACCTACCACGCCTGTGCCGCCGGCGAGGTGAGCTGGTGCGACTACGCCCGCCATGTGATCGCCTGGGGCCACCGCGCCGGCCTGCCCCTGCGGGCGCGGCCAGAATCCGTCACCGGCATCCCGACGCGCGACTACCCCACACCGGCCCAGCGCCCGCTCAACTCCCGGCTCGACACGCGCAAACTGCGCGATGCCTTCCAACTCGTCCTGCCCGATTGGCGTGCCGGTGTCGACCGCATGCTGACCGAGGCCTTGCCCAGCTTCGTGCCACCCGCCCCATGAAATTCACCGCCACTGAACTGCCCGGCGTCGTGCTCATCGAGCCGGCCGTCTTCGCGGACGACCGAGGCTGGTTCACCGAGAGCTTCAACCGGCAGCGCTTCATCGCGGGCCTGGCCTCGCTCGGCCTGCCCGCCCCGCGCGAGTTCGTGCAGGACAACGAATCCGCGTCGCGCCGCGGCGTGCTGCGCGGCCTGCACTACCAGTTGCCACCGCACCCTCAGGGCAAGCTGGTGCGCGTGACACAGGGCGCCGCGTTCGATGTGGCCGTGGACATCCGCCGCGGCTCACCTCACTTCGGGCGTTGGGCTGGCGTCGAGCTGAGCGCCGAGAATCGCCGCCAGCTGTGGATTCCCGAGGGTTTCGCGCATGGCTTCGTGGCCCTGCAGGACGACACCCGCTTCCAGTACAAGACCACCGACTACTACGCCAAGGATTGCGAGCGTGCCATCGTCTGGAACGATGTCGACATCGGCATCCGCTGGCCGATCGAGGTGGCGCCGCTGCTGGCACCCAAAGACGCCGCTGCCCCCGGGCTTTGCAACGCCGAGGTGTTTGCATGAGTGCCGCGGCACACTTCCAAGATCGGAGTACCGCTTGACCACGCCTTACGACAAGCTTCAGCAAGCATTGCGTGCCCAGCCCAGCACCTGGCTGGTGACGGGCGTGGCCGGCTTCATCGGCAGCCACCTGCTCGAGACCCTGCTCAAGCTCGGGCAACAGGTGGTGGGCCTGGACAACTTCGCCACCGGCCACCAGCACAACCTGGACGATGTACGCCAGCTCGTCGGCGAGGCCGCGTGGGCGCGCTTCCGCATGATCCGCGGCGACATCCGCAACCTGGCCGACTGCCAGGCCGCCTGCGCCGGGGTTGACCAGGTGCTGCACCAGGCCGCGCTCGGCTCGGTGCCGCGCTCGCTGGCCGACCCCATCACCACCAACGAGGTGAACATCGGCGGCTTTCTCAACATGTGCGTGGCCGCGCGCGATGCCAAGGTCAAACGCTTCGTCTATGCGGCCAGCAGCTCCACCTATGGCGACCACCCCGGCCTGCCCAAGGTGGAGCACGCCATCGGAAGCCCCTTGTCGCCCTACGCGGTGACCAAGTATGTGAACGAGCTCTACGCCTCGGTCTTTGCGCGTGCCTATGGCCTGCCCTCGATCGGCCTGCGCTACTTCAATGTGTTCGGCCCGCGGCAGGATCCGCTGGGGGCCTATGCCGCCGTGATCCCCCTGTGGGCCGCGGCCATGCTGGGCGGCCAGCCCGTACACATCAATGGCGACGGCGAGACCAGCCGCGATTTCTGCTTTGTCGCCAATGCGGTGCAGGCCAACCTGCTGGCAGCCACCACCGCGCAAGACAGCGCCATCAACGAGGTCTACAACGTCGCCGTGGGCGACCAGACCAGCCTGAACCAGCTGCACGCCATGCTGGCGTCCCAGCTGCGCCAATGCCGGCCCGGCCTGGCCATCGCGCCGCCGGTGTACCGCGATTTCCGCGCTGGCGACGTGCGCCACTCTCGGGCCGACATCGCCAAGGCCGCCGAGCGCCTGGGTTTCACCCCCACGCACGACATCCAGGCGGGCATGGCGGTGGTGGCGCACTGGTATGCTGCCCGCAGCGAGGTGGCCTGAAACCAACAACCCGCAACGATGCAGTCGTAAGCGTTGGTCAGATCCTCAGCCAAATCAATGACTTGCACGTGCGCCCAGCAATAGGTCGCATGATGCTCGGGTAAACTCTCCCCAGTCATGTCGTCGCCCACCGAAAGCAAATCAGCCCCCGCGCCGGTCGCGAGCGTGCGCCGCCACCGCGGCGCACGTGAAACCGTCGCCAAGTTGCTGGCCCCCTGGGAAGAATTCCGCCGGGTCATCCCGCTGGTATCGCTCAAGTCGCTGCTGCACCGCCCCAACCCGGCGGTGCCCAAGGTGGCGGTGCTGATGTGCACCATGCAAGGCCAGCACTTCCTGGCCCAGCAGCTCAATTCGATCGCCACCCAAACCCACCCCAGCTGGGCCATCTGGGCCTCGGACGACGGCTCGGACGACCATACCCACGCCATCCTCGAGTACTACCAGTCGCACTGGGGCGAAGACCGCGTCTCGATCCACGACGGCCCGGCCGTGGGCTCCACCGCCAACTTCCTGTCGCTCACCTGCCGCGCCGACATCGACGCCGACTACTTCGCCTACGCCGACCAGGACGACGTCTGGGAAGCCGACAAGCTCGAGCGCGCCGTGGCCTGGCTCGAGACCGTGCCCGACGACGTGCCCGCGCTGTATGGCTCGCGCACCCTGCTGGTGGATGCGCGCAACCAGCACATCGGGCTGTCGCCGCTGTTCGAGCTCGAGCCCAGCTTCCGCAATGCGCTGGTGCAGAGCGTGGCCGGTGGCAACACCATGGTGTTCAACCGCGCCGCGCGCGATCTGCTGCGCCAGGCCGGCGAGAACGTCGAGGCCGTCACGCACGACTGGTGGGCCTACATGCTGATCTCCAGCTGCGGCGGCCGCGTGCATTACGACCCGCACCCCACCGTGCGCTACCGCCAGCACGACGCCAACCAGTTCGGCGGCAACATTGATCCGGTGGCGCAATACCAGCGCGCTCGCCTGCTGCTGCAGGGCCGTTTTCGCGGCTGGGTGGACGCCAACCTGCGGGCGCTGCAGCGCGTCAAGCACCTGATGACGCCCGAGAACCGCGAGGTGCTCGAGACCTTTGCCGCCGCGCGCCAGCGCTGGGCCGGCCCGCGCCTGCTGGGCCTGTGGCGCAGCGGCATCCACCGCCAGACCCGGCTTGGCAACATCGGCATCATGCTGGCCGCGTTGATCAACCGGCTCTGAACCGCGCGTGCGGGCTTCCGGCATGCCGCCGTTGAGCCGCCACACGGCCGCCATCCTGGTGGCCTTTCGCGACGACGCCGATCCCCGCCATCTGCTGGCCCAACTCGACGGCCAGGTGGCCCACACCGTGGTGGTGGACAACTCGCCCCAGGGCCTGCCGGCTGTGCAAGCCCTGCCCGCGCAGGCGCATCGCAGCGTGCTGCACAACGCCAACCGCGGCGGCCTGGCCGGGGCCTACAACCTCGCGCTGAGGCAGCTGGCGCAGGCCAACGCGGGCACGGCCGCCCCGGTCATCACCCACGTGGTGTTTCTCGACGAGGACACCGATGCGTCCGTCCTGCCCTGCCTGCTCAGCGACCCGGCCGCCGCCGCGCTGCTGCAGCAGCCACACACCGCAGCTGTCGCGCCCGCTTACGTGGAGCGCGCCACGTCCCTGCGCGGCAAGTACATCCAGCTCGAGCGCTGGCGCCTGCGCTACCTGCCGCGCCAATTCAGCGGCCTCAAACAGGTGGCCTTCGTGATCAACTCGATGTCGGTGTGGCGCCTGGCCGCCCTGCAGCAGATCGGCCCCTTCAACGAGGGCCTGGCCATCGACCACGTGGACACCGAATACTGCCTGCGCGCACGCCAGGCCGGCCTGATGGTGCATGTGCATGGCAGCCACGAGTTCCTGCATGCCATTGGCCAGCGCCGGCGCTTCCGGTTCCTGGGGCGCGAGATGCAGGCGGGCGGCCACTCGCCCGCCCGGCGCTACCTGATCGGCCGCAACACGGCCTGGCTGGGCTGGCACTACCTGTGGCGCGAGCCTGCCTTCGCCTTCCTCTGCGCCACGCGCCTGGCCTACGAGTGCGTGGGCATCGCGCTGGCCGAGGACCGGCGCGCAGCCAAGCTCTGGGCCCTGCTGCGCGGCGCCCTGGTGGGCGCCTTCAGCCCCCGGCTGCGGTGATGAATCTGCAGCAGCCGCCCGCGCACTGGCCTGCCAGCGCGATCAACCCCGCCACCGGTCGCCTGGGGCAGGCCCTCGGCGGCCTGGCCGTGGCCAGCGCCTGGACGATCTACCTGCCGCTGGGCGCCAAATACGCGGCCTACCTGCTGACGGCCATGCTCAGCCTGGCCTGGCTGACGCGCTCTGGCCAACTGCGCGCGACGCTGCGGTCCCCGTGGCTGCGCGCCCCCCTGGCGCTGTGGCTGCTGCTGGTGCTGTCCGCCGCCTGGTCCACCGCGCCGATCGAGGACCGATGGTCTCACGTCTGGCACTATGGACGCGTACTTTTGATGCCATTCATCGCGCTGGCCTGCCCCGCAGCGGCCGCTCGCCGTGGCCTGCGCCACTTCGTGCTGGCCTCGGCCGTGGTGGCGGCCTTCACGGTGCTGGACCGATTCCAGCCCCTGCCCGCCAGCCTCTTGTGGGACAGCACCGTGCAGGCCATGGGCAACCAGCGCATCGTCACCTCGCTGCTGCTGGCCCTCGGCGTGGCCTTTGCGTTGATCGAGGCCGCCGACACACAGCAGACCCAGCCGCGCCGCGTGCTCTGGTTGCTGGCCGCCGTGTTCACCGCGCTGGCGCTCACGCTGCAGGACCGCCGCACCGGCATGGTCGCGCTGCCCGTGATGCTGGCCGCGCTGGCCGTCTCGCGGCAGCGCACGCGGCCGCATGCAGGCTGGCGCAGCGCCGCACTGCTCGGGGGCGTGGCCCTGCTGGCCGCCCTCACCTGGCAGCAGTCGGCCACGGTGCGGGCGCGCTTCGACGAAGGCCTGAGCGAGCTGCGCGCCTACCAACCCAGCGGCGTGGTGGCCACCAGCTGGGGCATGCGCATGCGCATGATCGACGTCACGCTCGACATGGTGCGCGAGAAACCCCTGCTCGGCCACGGCCTGGGCAGCTGGCTCACGCAGTGGCGGCAGCGCACGCAAGGCGGCGGCCAGTTGCTCGAAGCCCAGATGACGCCGCACAACGAGTACCTGCTGATCACCGAGCAGGCCGGCCTGGTGGGCCTGGCCCTGTGGCTGACGGTGCTGGCCACCTTCATCGCCACGGCCTGGCGCGCGGGCCGCGCGGGCGACGCCGCACTGATGGTGTTCGTGGCCCTGGCCTGGTCGGCGCTGTTCAGCGTGGCCATTCGCGATGCCAAGTTCGCCATGTCGCTGCTGATGCTGGCGGGGCTGGCGGTGGCCAGCACGCAGGGCCGCCGTCAGGCCGTTGCCAGCGCTTGACGGTACAGCGATTCGTACAGAAACGCCTCTTCCTCCATGCGCAGCGGCAGGGTCACCTGCTCACGCCATGAAGCCAGCAGGCCAGGTTCGGTGGCCACATTCCGCAGCGCTTGCGCCCAGGCGTCAACGTCGCCTGTTGCCACGACGCAGCCACCTCCGGAGGCCCGAACCAGGTCCGCCGGGGCGCCCAGGTCCGACACGAGGGAGGGCACCGATCGGGCGGCGCACTCATGCACCACCAGCGAAAAGCTCTCCGGCACCAGCGAGGGCAGGCACAGCAAGTCGAGGCCGGCGATCTCGGCCGCCACCTGGTCGGCCGAACAGGGCCCGACCATTTCCACGCGGTCATCGGCCGCCAGCATGGCCTCGATGCGAGCGCGATAGAGCGCTTCGCCGTGGTGGTGCGCGCCCATCACCCGCAGGCTCAGCTTGAGCTCAGGCACCAGTGCCAGGGCTTGAAGCAGGATGTGCAGGCCCTTGGGCGGAATGATCGAGCCGATGAAGCCGAGCCTGAGCACGCCGGCCGGCGCCGAGGCCGCCTTGGCGTTCACGATCTTCAACACGTCCACCCCATGCGCCAGCACCTTGAAGCCCATGCCGGGGTAGGCCGCCTCGAAGCGCCGCGCCACGTGGCTGGACGGCACCACGCGCACCGCCGCAGACGCCAGCAAGGCCTGCGATTGCCGATACCGCGCGCCCAGGGTCTCGGGGTTCCAGGGCTCGGTGTCGCAATGGGTCGCGCAGCGCCGTCCGCCATCCGGCCCCGGGCAGGCCTGGCCCTGCAGATCGATGAGGTTGACCCGGAAGCAAGACAGGAAGAAATCGGTGAGCGTCAGCACCAACGGCAGCCCCACGCGCTGCGCCGCCGCCAGGGCCGAAGCCATGCGCATGCTGTGCAGCACGTGCACCACGTCGAATCGCTGCGCCCGAAGCCAACGTTCGATATCACGCACTACCTTGTCATCGATGTCGTAGGCCACTTCGCTCAGGCCGGGCAGCGCGGCCCGATCCAGCAAGGTGACCGGCACGCCATCCACGGCGCCCGACCTGGCACCCTGCCCCAAGCCTGAAGGAACGCCGAACTTCAATGGCTCGGACAGGCGGCAGGCCAGCACCTGCACATGGTGTCCCGCGCGCTGGGCCATGCGCGCGAGGTTGAGCACCACACGCTCGGTGCCGCTGTGAAACTCCGGGAAGAACTGGTGAACGAAATAGACGATGCGCATCACACACCCGCCTTCATGTCCACGAAGATGGCATCGATCCACTGCCGCTCACCCATCGCGACATCACCATCCCGCCGATCCAGGTAAAGAAAGGCCAGCGCGGCCCCCAGGGTGGAGCCGAAGACCTTGCGCACCGCGTCCGACACCTCCTGGCGAATGCGCGCGTCGCATTCGGTGTAGATGGGCACGAGGTATTGGTGCAGGTGATCGATGCGCGCCATGAAGCTGTCGACGAATTGCTGCGCCTCGGCTTCGTGCAAAGCCGGCGCTGAGCGTGCATCGGACGAGGCAAAGGGCACGATGCGCTCGATGAACTGGTCCAGCCGCGCATCGCCCAGCGCACGAGCCTGTTCCAAGGGTGTGGCCGAAAACTTGCGCGGTGCGAGTTCGTCCAGCCCACCGTCGGCCAGCGGATCGTTGAAGCGCCGCAGCCAAGCAGCCACCAGCGCCGCGCAGCGCGCCGCACCTGCCACCAGGCCGCTGGCCGATTGGCAGGGCGGCACATGGAAATCGTCGAACAAGCCCACCAGAAAGATCACGTCCACGAAGGACCGCTTCAGGTAGTAATAGGCCGGGCGGTTGTGCGAGTGGATCACCTTCACCGACGCGAGCATGGCCACGCGGTGCCCGTCCTTGATCAGGCGGATGCCCAGGTCCAGGTCTTCAGCGTAGTCGCCCCGATAGCGGTACTGCAGGAACAAGGCGCGCGGCAGCATGCAGGCCACATCGCTCAGCTGCCCCATCGAGCGCAAGGCCATGTGGTCCTGGCCCTTGAACTCGCCGATGCGATCGGCCTCCAGGCAGCCCAGAAACCGGTAGTGCGTCTGCACCATGCTGTCGTACATCACATCGCTGTCGCTGCGACAGTACTCCGAGCAGGATGCCGCCACGACACCCTCGGCGCGATGGTCCTGCAGCCAGCGCAGCATGGCGTACAGCCAGAGGCGGCCGATCGGGTAGGCGTCCTGCACCATGAACACCAGGTGCTCGCCCGTGGCCTTGTCGGCGCCCAGGTTGCGCGCGTGGCTGTGCGAGAACTCGGCCTGGCTGATCTGCACCAGCCGCGCCCCCATGGCCTTGGCGGTCTCGACGGTGCCATCAGTCGATCCCGAATCGACGATCACGAGCTCGACCCGATCCACCCCCTGCTGCTGCTTCAGCTTGGTCAGCAGGCTGGCGAACTCCGCACCCGCGTTGAAGGTGGGAATGACCACCGAGACGCCACCCACCAGGCACTCGGCCACGCCATCGATCTCTGGGTGCGGCCGCCACGGCGCGGCCACGGCGCGCCCGCTGAAGATCCGGGCGTCGGCCGACGGCGCCGAGGACAAGGTGCGTGCATGCCTGCGCCATTGGCTCAGGTGCGCCGGCATGCGCCGCAACAGGCCGCGCCAGCCATGCCGGCGCACCTGGCCGGACAGTGCCGAACGCAGTCGCTGGACAAACACCACCGGGCGGCTCTCTGCCAGGCCGATGCCCGCGGCACGGCCAGCGCGCAATGGGGCCGTGATCCGCCAGGACTGCGAGCCATAGACGGCGGTCAATTCCGCACGCAAGGCCTGGAGTTCGCCCGCCTGCCTGGCCTGGAGGGCCTGCGCGTCCAAGAGGCGATGCTGAAGCTGCTGCACATCAGCGCCCAGTTGCAGCGCCTGCTCCCGCGCCTGCTGCAGTGCCAGCCCAAGCTGCGCGGCCTGTTGCAGCGACTCGGCCTGCTGCACTTCGCGCTCCTGCACGGCCTGATTCAAGGCCGCCCGCACGCGGGCGTTCTCCTCGATGATCCAGACCACGTCCTGCGGTTCCCAACGCTCGAGTTGACGCGCTGCAAACTGCGCCAGCATGGCCTGGCGCAAATCGCTCTCGGGCACCGCATGGCCAGAGCCATCACCGGCATTGAGTTGGTACACCGCAGACACGCCCGGCACCCGCACCAGCGGGCCGCGCGCGATCAGCTGCAGCCAGAAATCCCAGTCCTCGAACTGCGCCAGCGATTCCTCAAATCGCAGGGCGGGCGCCTGGTGCACCACCGACATGCGGAACAGCACGGCATGGATCGGCAGGTGGTTCTGCAGTTGCATGTCCGGCCACTGCACCGCGCGGTCGAAGACCTGGATCAGCTTGGCGTCATCGCCGCCGCCGCTCACGCATTCGACACCCGCGTGCGCTGCCACCGCTTCCGGATGGGCCTCGAGCTCCTGCCGAAGCCGCTCGATGTGGTCCGGCAGCAGCCAGTCGTCGTCATCGAGGAACAGGGCCAGGGCGGACTCGGTCGCGGCCAGGGCGGCATTGGCCGCAGCAGCACGGTCGAGGCGATGCCCGGGGTCGATCACCTGCACGCGCGGGTCCGCCAACTCGGCGGGCATGGGTGACAGCGGGCGGCCGCCGGCCAGCACCACCTTCACGCCAACATCGGGGCAGGTCTGCGACAGCACAGAGCGCACCGCCCGCGCCAAGGTGGCGCGGCCCGTGGTGCGGATCAGGACGGAAACAAGCTCGCCCACTAGATCACATCCGCAAAGCCCTGGCGCGTCCACTCGAACCACCAGGCACCGAGCAGCGCCACCGCGCAACCCACCAGCGCGTGGATGCCCAAGGCCGCGAAATCAGGCGTCTGCCCGATCAGCACCACGGCGCGGGTCTGCTCGATGATCAGCGTGAGCGGATTGGCCTGAAGCCAGGGCTGCCAGCGCTCGGGCAAGGCGGACACCGGGTAGAACACCGGGCTCAGGAACATCAGGATGTTGACCACCGGCCCGATGGCCTGCCCCACATCCCGCAGGTAGACGGTGAACGAGGACAGCAGCCACACCAGCCCGAGCATCAACGGCACCAGCGGCAACCAGACTATGGGCAGCCACAAGGCCGTGGCCTTGAGGTGGCCGAAGGCGCCGGCCGCGAGCAACAGCACCAGGGCATTGACCACCAGGGTGGCGGCCGAGCCGGCCACGGTGACCCAGGCCAGCACCGGCAGCGGGAACACCACCTTCTTCACCAGGTTGGGCTGGTCCACCACCAGGCGCGGCGCGCGGCCGATGACCTCGGAAAACCAGTTGAAGATCACCAGGCCTGCAAAGGCGAACAGCGCAAACTCCTCGCGCCCGCCGGTGGCACCCTCCACGCCCCAGCGCGCCTTGAATACCTCGCGGAACACGAAGGTGTAGACGGCCAGCATGATCAACGGGTTGAGGAAGGACCAGGCCAGGCCCATCACCGAGCCGCGGTAGCGCAACTCGAACTCGCGCCGGGCCATCTGCCAGACCAGGCCTCGGTAGCGCAGCGGGATGTAGGCGGACAGGTCCACTTGGCTTCAATCCATGGCCCGGATCGGGCAGGTGCGGTGCAGGGAAAGGGGGTGCAGCATACACGCGACCATGCTGATATCAGCGACCCCAACGTTTGAAGAAGCCCTGCCGCGAGGGCTGGGCGGTGGGCGGCGTGATAGCGGCTGATGCGGTCGCCTGCAGCGCGCGGTGCGCGGCCAGCAATTCAGCCAGCTGATCGGTGGCCGCGTCGCGCTGGCGCCGCAGCTCGGCGAGCTCCGCAGCCTGTTGCTCGGGGATGGCGCCTGCCTCTGCTTCGGCCAGACGGCTGCCGAAGCAATCGGCCTCGGTCAGGCCGCAGGCAGCCAGCTCATCCACGCGGCTGTAGACCAGCAGCACCTGCTTGCCCGCCCACACGGGCGAGCGGCCCAGATCGGCGATGCGCGCGTCGGCCAGCACCCAGCCGGGCTTGGGGCTGAGCGGGATGGTGGCGCGATCGAAGGTGAACTCGTGCTCCTCGATCCGCTCATGTTCCTGGTAAGGCAGCAGCAGCACCACGTGCCGGCGCGCGTGGTCGGCCAGGTGCGCAAACATCTGCCAGGGCTGGGCAAAGTGCTCGAGCGTGTTGGACGAGAAGACGATGTCGTAGGTGGTGGAGCCGGCTGCTGCGCTCCAATCCTCGGCGAGAAATCTCAAGTGCGGAAAGCGCTGCGCGGCCCGGTCCACCGCCGTGCGCGAGAAGTCGACACCCACCACCGGCACGCCCAGGGCAGCGCCCATCACCTGCGTGCCATCACCGAGCGCGCAACCCCAATCGCAGAGCGTGAGCTGCTGGTCCTTGATCTGGCGCGTGAGCCAGGCGGGCATCAAGGCCACGGCCAGCTCGCAGAACACGCGCGTCTGCACCGTGCCCATCATGGGCTCCCAGTCGGCCGCAAAGCGGCCGTCCCAGTAGGCCAGATCGTTGGTGCTCATGGCGTGGCTCGGCGCTTGGGGCTCAGGCCTCGGTCTTGGAGCAACCGCTGCAGTAGTCGGGGAACAGGCCGTTCCAGAGGTTGAAGCGCACGTTCTCGTAGTGCGGGTTGCTCAGGATGTCCGCCACCGGGTGCTCGAAGAGATTCCAGGCCGGGTCCAGCACCTGCTTGACCTGGCAGCACGGGGTGACGTCACCGCTCAACAGGCTGTACAGCCATTCTTCGTCGCAACCTGCACGCAGGCCATTGGGGCGGCCGATGTTGCTGGCGGGGATGCCTTCTTCGGCGCAGAACTTCTGGATGTCCTGCAGTTTGGCCAGCGCAGCCTGGCTGCCGGCCACGATGCGTGCGCGCACACGCGGCGCCGCGGCCACCTGGGCGAGTTGCGCCTTGGGGTAGATCTGCACGTAGGACAGCTTGGGGTTCAGAGGCTGGAAGCTCTCGAAGATGTCCACGCCCGCGCGCTTGGCGCGATCGACGATGGCGGGCATCTCGTTCTCGGTGTGCGTGAACAGCGTGCCCTTCAGGCCGATCTTGGGGTAGGTGAAGCCGTTCGCATCGCGGTACTGGCGCAGCTTCTCGATGCCGGCCCACACGCGGTCGAGCTCGCCATCGATGCGTGATTCGGCAAAGGTCTTGGGGTCGATCGAATCGATCGAGATCGAGATGTAGGCCACCTCCGCATCGCAGAGCTTCTCGATCACGCTCTGGCTGAAGGCCGAGCCGTTGGAGATGGCCAGCACGCGGATGCCACGGTCGCGCGCCTGCTTGGCCATGTCGAAGAAGCCCTTGTGCATCAGCGGCTCGCCCTCGCCCACCAGCGCGATGGTCTTCACGGTGGGGTAGTTGTCGAGCATGCGGCTGAAGTTGGCCTCGTCGATGTCGGCCTGCTCCATGTGCCGGCCCACGCAATACCAGCAGCTGAAGTTGCAGCGCGTGGTGGGCTCGATGTTCAAGAAGGTGGGCGCGGCCGACCACAGGCGCGCATCGACGGCCGTCACGGCCTGGCCGGCGATGGCCGGCTGGCTTTGCTGCCATTGGGCGCGCTGGGCATCGCTGAGGCTGAAGCTGCGGCAGGTGGGGCAGAAGGCCACACTGGCCTCGTTCACCCAGGTGTCGGGGCCAAAGCGCAGATGGCAGCGCACCTGAAATGCGCCAGCCGCAGCGCACAGCGGGCAGGCCTGCAGCTGGCTGGGTGCCAGCGGCAGGTGCGTGGCCATGGGCTCCAGGTGGGCATGCTGCCGGCGCCAGAGCGCGCTCAGGTCCGTGGCAGCGGTGGTTGCGTTCAACATGCGTTATTCATTCCAGTGGTGTGGCAGGGTCACGACGCCCTGCTCGAGCCCGTCCTGGGTGACTTCCAGGTCGATCGTGTACAGCGCCGATTCGTAGTAGTGCAGGCCGCGCTCGCAAGCGAGGAAGACGTTGATGAAGTAATCGCCCTTGAGCAGGGCCATGCGCGGGAAGCTCAGCGTGGCCATGCCACAGCCCTGCTCGTCGCGCGGCAACTGCACATGGTCATTGTGCGAGCCTGAGCTGCAGACCATGTTGCCGCTGCGGCTGAACAGCGACATGATCACGCTCGGCAGGGGCAGCGCCGGGTCGACCACATAGCTCACCTCCAGGCGCAGATCACCGCGCAGGCTGTGGAGCTTGATGCGCTTGCCGCGTTGCGCACCGCTCACCGCCTCCACCTTCACCAGCCGGCCTTGGCCGGGCCGGAAGGCCGGCGCGGCCTCGCTCGCGGGCTCGCTCTGCTCGCCGGGCATGTGGTCCGCGCCCACCGAGGGCTCGGGCTCGAAGCCATGCGCCTCACGCCCCAGAAAATCGTTGTAGGCGGCCACCACGCGGGCCGGGTCGGCATCGAGCCGCACCTGGCCCTGATCGATCCACAGGGCGCGCGAGCAGATCGACTCGATGTGGTAGGTGGAGTGCGAGCAGAACAGGATGGTCTTGCCCGCGTCCTTCATGGCCATGATCCGGTCGAAGGACTTGCGCGCAAACACCCCGTCGCCCACCGACAAGGCCTCGTCGATGACCAGGATTTCCGGGTCCACGTGCACCGCCACGGCAAAGGCCAGGCGCATGAACATGCCGCTGGAGTAGGTCTTGACAGGGCGATCGAGCACGTCGCCGATGTCGGCAAACGCGGCGATGGCGTCGAAGCGCGACTCGATCTCGGCCCGGCTCAGGCCCAGGATGGCCGCGTTCATGAACACGTTCTCGCGGCCGGTGAAATCGGGGTTGAAGCCCGCGCCCAGCTCCAGCAAGGCGGCCACGGTGCCCTGCACGCGGCGCAGGCCATCGCTGGGCTGCAAGGTGCCGCACACCAATTGCAGCAAGGTGGATTTGCCAGCGCCGTTGCGGCCCACGATGCCCACCACCTCGCCGCGCCGCACGGTGAGATTCACGTCGCGCAGCGCCCAGAACTCCTGGCCATATTTGCGACGCCCACCCGACAGCATCTGCAGCAGGCGGTGACGCGGCTGCGAGTAGATGAGGTAGCGCTTGGAGACCTGCGCCAGCTCGATGACGACCGGTGCGGCGACGGCGGTGGATTCGGTGCTCATGCCAGCCGCCGTCGAATTGGCGCGCACAGCGCATCCACCACGCCATCCACCCCGGCCGCCAGGTGCTCAGGTGACACGAACCAGTAGCCCTCCGCATGCGACACGGCCGGCCCCAGCGTGTAGGCGCGGTAACGGTTCAGGGCCAGCACCTGCTCGCCATAGGCCTGGCCGGCCAATTGCGATGCAAAGCAGTTGGCCGCCCAGCCCTTGGTTGAGACCACCTTGGTGATGTCCACCAGGGCATTGGGCGTGAGCGCCTGTCCGATCTCGCAAAACACCAGCCGCGCCGCCGAGCCTTCGGCCTGCAGCTCGGCCAGGGCCACGATGGCAGCGCGGCAGACGGCGCGGTGGTCGGGGTGCACCTCGAAGGGCGAGGGTGCGATCACCCAATCGGCGCTGCAGGCTTTGGCCGCTGATTTGATGCGCTGGACCAATGCCGCATCGGGCACCACGCCTCGATCCGGCAGGCGCCAGAACTCCAGCGTGCTGTGCAGGCCCGCGCCCAGCGCCTGTGCGGCCGCGCGGCTTTCGATCTCGCGGGTGGCGGGGTCGCCCCCCAGGCCGCCATCAGACACGATGACCACCGTGGTGCGCAGGCCGCGCTGGTGCGCCAGGGCGAGCAGGCCGCCACAGCCGAAGACCTCGTCGTCGGGGTGCGGCGCCAGCACCAGGATGCTCTGCGCGTGCCATTCGAGCAGGGGCGCGTAAGGGATCAGGTCCTGCTCCACAGGGCCTGGCCACGGGCGGGCTTGGAGGTCACTCATATCGGCTCAAGTGAAGTCGGCATCGCCGGCCATGAGAAACCAGCGGTCCTGCAGCACCTCGGGCCCCGGGCCAGGGGTGTGCACGTTGGCCGGCACGGGGATCTGCATGTCGATCACCGCCACATCGCTGTCGCCCGGCCCGGCCAGACGGTGCGATTGCGACTGCGTCACCCAGGCATCGAGGCGCGGCACCTGCGCCTGCGCCGCCAGATGCCGGGCCAGCTGCAGCAGCATGGGCACGGCATCGGGCGCGGCCACCAGATCAAGCAGCAGCAGATGATCCTCATGCCGGCGCAGGACCAGCACGCCCAGCCAGCGTCGCAGCCAGCGGCTGCGCACGGCCATCACCTCGTAGCGCTGGTGCGGGTGCAGCAGGTAGCGGTATTGCAGCCAATCGGCATCGCGAACACCCAGCACGCATTGGCTGAAGGCCGGTGCCATGCGGCGCCAGAGGCTGTCCACGCCACGCCGTTCGGCAGCATTGAAGCCCACACCCGCCTGGCCGATGGCCGACCACCGCACCCGATCCAGCGCGGCGGCGGGCGCCGCGGGCCAGCTCAAGCGCACGAGCTTGTCCACCTGCCCATACAAGCCCAGGCGATGCGCCACGGCATGCGCCCGCTGGTTGGGGAAGCCAAATGCAATACGGTGATTTCGATCGTTGCCCACCTCGGCCTGCAGAAAACCGGACGACACGCGATACAGTGGCCCGCGCCGCACCAGGGCCCGATTGGCCGACGGCACCACCATCACATCGCACACCTGGTAGGCCCGCTCAGGCTGGCCGAACATGGCCACCCGCCGCGACACGCCGCCATAGTGCGCCACCATGCGCCCGTCGCGCATCAAGGCCACGCCTGTGCCATGGCCTTGGCCGTACTTCCAGGCCCAATGCTCCGGCGTCATGGCGTGGCCAAACACCTCGGCGAACAGGCGGCGCATGGGCTCTGCCAACGCGGCGTCCACCACCGCGAGCTGGTCCTCGGCCTGGGTTGATGCGTCCATCGCGCCCTGCTGTGTCACTTCAAGCGCTGTGCGGCGGTGATGGTGACATCGGTGAGCGGCAGATTGGGAAAGGTGGCGTTGCCGCTGACCAACTCGACCTTGCCGATCTCGTCCATCACCTCGATGCCGCTGATGATGCTGCCAAAGACGGCATAACCCGGATTGGCCTCGCTCTGGTAATCGAAGCCCGGGTTGTCGGCGATGTTGAGATAGAACTGGTTGGTGCCGGAGTCGGGCGACTCACCACGCGCCATGCCGATGGTGCCGCGCAGGTTCTTCAGGCCGTTGTTGGATTCGAGCTTGATGCCCGTGAACACGCCAGGTTTCAGCGTGAGGTTCGACAGGAATCCACCGCCTTGAGCCAGGCTGCCAGGCACCACGCGGTGAAAGATGGTGTTGGTGTAATGGCCGGCAGCCACCAGGTTCAGGAAGTTGGTCACCGTGATCGGTGCCGCATTCGCGTCCAGCTCAAGAAGGATGATGCCGCTGCGCTCACCTTGCGCCACGGTCATGCGCACCTGGGGTTTGGGCACGTCCAGGCGCAGCGACGCCAGCTCGGTGCCCGAGCCATCGCGGATGCGCGGCACGATCGGGCCCGTAGCGCCCACCTTGCAGCTGAACTGCACCTGCGCATCGGTGCCACCGGTGATGGTGGTGACGGGGCCGCAGGCGCCCTCCACCACCATGTTCAGACCCGAATCGGTGAATCCGCTGCCGTTGACGGTGACCGTCATCGTGGCCTGGTAGAACAGGCTGGATGCCGACACATTGGTCACGCCGGCCTTGCCGCCGCCACCGCCACCACCACAGCCCGCCAGGGCCAGCGTCAAGAGGCCGGCACCCAACGCGCGGCCGAGTGTTTGAAAGCTGATCATGGTTGTTTGGTCCCTTGGTTGGCCACGGGCGTGGCCTGCAGCATCTGGTCCATGTCGGCCGAGATCTCGGCCATCGGCAGGCCCGACTGCAGCATCAGGTGGGTGCGGGCGTTGACGTAGTCGAAGCGGGCCTGGGCCAGATCGCGCTCGGCCACGAAGACCTTGGTCTGTGCATCAGCCACGTCGTTCAGGGTGCCGATGCCATTGGCCACACCGCGCTCCGATGCCAACAGGGCCAGCCGGGCCGAGGCCACGGCTTGCATGTTGGCAGCAATGCGGGCGCCGCCAGACTGCACGCCCTGCAGATAGCGCTGCACCTCCACGGCGATGTTCTCGCGCTCCAGCCTCAGCTCTTCCTCGGAGCGCCGCTTGTCGGCCAGCGCTTGCTTGACGCCCGCCTCCACTGCACCACCGCTGTACAGCGGCACGTTCAGCTGCAGGCCCACACTGCGCAACGAGGCGCTCTGGTTCAAGGTGTTGAGCGAATCGTTCTCGCTGCGCGACATGCTGGCCACCAGGTCCAGGCGCGGCAGGTGGCCGGACTGCTGGCGCTGCACGCCCAGCTCGGCCACCCGCACGCGCTGTTCGCGCGCGCGCAGCGTGGGGCTGTTCTTGTAGGCCATGTCGAGCCAGTCACCGAGCCGCTCGGTGAACAGCGGCGTCGGCACAAAGCTGTCCGACACCTTGCGCAGCAACTCGCCGGGCATGCCGGTGATGCGCTGCAGTTGCCGCTGCGCCAGCCGCACCTGATCGCGCGCATCGAGCAGGCGGGCGCGCGTCAGATCCAGTGCCGCGCGTGTCAGCGCCTCGTCCTGGCGCGTGCCCTCGCCGCGCTGCAGGCGCTGCTGGGCCTGCTGGTGCTGCTGCACCAGGGCTCGCTCTTGCGCCTCGGTCAGGCGTGCGCTCTCTTCAGCCAATAGCACTTGCAGGTAGGCAGTGGCCAGGCGGTCGATCAGATCGGAGCCCTGCGCCCGATAGTTGCTCTCTGCAAGCTCGGTTTGCGCCTGCGCCTGCCGGTAGCGGCTGATGGCCTCGCCATTGAACAAGGGCATGCGCAGGTTGAGCGACATGCTGGGCGCCGTGTAGTCGGCGCGCAGACGGGTGTCCTGGTTCAAGGCGTTGGGCAAGGTGCGCGTGCCCAGCACCTTGGTCTCGCTGGCGCTGATGCCCACCTGCGGCAGCAGGGCCGCGCGGGCCAACGGCACGTCCTGTTGGGCCGACGCCAGATCCTGGCCCGCGGCGCGATAGCGCGCGTCGTTGGCCAGGGCCGCGCTGTAGGCCTCGCCAAAACTCATCGCCTGCGCGCCCGAGGAGAGTGCAGCCAACATCGCCGCACCCGTCAACGCGCGAACGGCTCGCGTCATCACCGAAGCCTTCATCATTCTTCCTTCATCGATGCGGCCACACGCTTGAGCATGGGGTGCAACAGATAGGTCAGCATCGAGCGCTGGCCAGTGCGGATCAAGACCTCGGCCGACATGCCGGGCTGCAACTGGCGGCCACCCAGGGCCTTCAGGCCTTCGGGCGTGATCTCCACGCGTCCGATGTAGTAGCTGGCCACCACACCGCCCATGTTCTCGGTCACCGCATCGCCCGCCAGCTTCACCAGCTTGGCGTCCACCACCAGTTGCGGCGTGTTGGCGAAGGCTGAAAGGCGCACCTCCACCGGGTCACCCACCTTCACCCGGTCGATGGTCTGCGGCGGCACCTTCACGTCCAGCACCAGGGCCTCGCCGCGCGGCAGGATGTCCATCAGGTGCTGGCCCGGCGTCACCACACCGCCCACACCGGTGACCTGCAATCCGATCACCTGGCCCGCGATGGGGGCCTTGATCTGCAGGCGGCCCATTTCGTCAGAGATGGCATCGAGCCGCACCTTGTTGGCCTGCACCTCGCGGCGCACTTCGGACAGCTGCTGGGACACCTCCTTGAGGTAGTCCTGCTGGCGCTGCGCCAGGCGCAGGCGTGTCTCGGCAGCCGAGCTCATGGCGCGGTTGATGTTGGCCTCCAGATCGGTGATGGACGAGCGCAACTCGGCCTGAGCCTGCTCCAGTTGCAGCGCCTGATTGCGCGGCGCGAAGCCTTCTTCGGCCAGGGCTTTGACTGCGCTCACTTGGCGAGTTTGCAGGCTCTGCTGCGCACGCCGGCTTTCCAGCATCTGGCGCACGCTGGCGGCCTGGGATTCCATGCCGCTCACCACTTGCTGGCCCGCTGCCGTCTCAGCCGCCAGCGCGGCGCGGCGCGCGCGGAAGAGCTGGGTCTGAACCGCCATCTGCTGCGTGGCAATCGGATCACCCGGGTTGGCCAGCAGGTCGGGGTGGTAGTCGATGTTGGGCGCGTTGGCGGCCTCGGCCACCAGCCGGGACTCGAGTGCACGCTGAGACAGGTAGTTCTGGCGCACGGCCTCGAAGCTGGCGCGGGCTGCGCCATCGTCGAGCGAGATCAGCAGCTCGCCGGCCTTCACTTCCTTGCCTTCGGTCACCGCCACCTGCCGGATCACGCCGCCCTGCATGTGCTGGATGGTCTTGCGGCGCGACTCTACCGACACCGTGGCCGGCGCCGAGACGCCTTCGTCCAGCGGCGCCCAGGCGGCCCACGCCAGAAACAGGCCGAAGCCCACCACCAGCACCCAGAAGCCCAGGCGGATGGGCCCGCGGGTGTCAGACGATGGGGTGACCTCGTCAACGTCGGTGAACGTCTCCGCGGGCACGGCCACGGTGGTCATCGTTTTGGAAGTTTGGTTCGCGTTCATGCCGATGTCGAAGTTGGGGCAGCAACGGCGCCAGCAGGCGCCACCACCACGGGAAGCAATTTGGAGATCTGGCCAGCCTCGAGCACGAGTGCGCGGTCGGCCACGCCGATGAGGTGGCGCTGGTGCACGATCATGAAGACGGTGGCGCCTGCGGCCTTGAGCTCTTGCACGGTGCGCAGCAGGGCCGCCTCACCCGCGTCGTCGAGATTGGCGCTGGGCTCATCCAGCACCACCAGCTTGGGGTTGCCGAGGATGGCGCGCGCCAGGCCCAGGCGCTGGCGCTGGCCGCCCGAGAGCAAGCCGCCCGCATCGCCGATGGGCGTGTCGTAGCCCTTGGGCAGGCGCAGGATCATGTCGTGGATGCCCGTGCGCTGGGCGGCTTCCACCACGCTGGCGTCGGGCACATCGGCAAAGCGCGCCAGGTTTTCGGCGATGCTGCCGTCGAACAACTCGATGTCTTGCGGCAGGTAGCCCACCTGCGGCCCCAAGGCCTCGCGCGACCACTGATCGAAGGACAGACCGTCCAGCAGCACGCGGCCCGCCGTGTGCGGCCAGATGCCCAGCAGGCAACGCGCCAGGGTGGACTTGCCCGCACCGGATGGCCCCATGATCACCACCACCTCGCCGGCCTTGAACTCGGCATTGAGGCCCTTCAGGATTTCGGTCTTGCGGTCGGGTGTGTAGGCCACCAGGTTCTGCAGGCTCACCTGGCCGCGCAACTCTGCACTGGAAAGGTTGGCGTCGCTGGCGCTGCGTTGCCCCAGCAGGGCCTCCAGGCGCGTGAACGATTCGCGCGTGGCGATGAACTGCCCCCAGGTGCCCACGATCAGGCCGATGGGTCGCAAAGCATTGCCCATCAAGGCATTGCTGGCCACCATCGCGCCGGCGCTGATCTTGCCGTCGATGGCCAGCACTGCGCCGAGTGCCAGCATCAGCGCCTGCTGCGTGTACTGCACGAACTTGGTCACCGCCTGCACGCGATGGATGCGCTCTTGCGCCTGCGCCTGGCTGTCCATCGCCACGCGATTCAGGCCCAGCCACTGCACGCGCAGGTTGTCCAGCATGCCCATCGATTCAACCGTCTCGGCGTTGCGCAGCTTGGCATGCAGGTATTGCGCAGACTCCATGCTGCTCTGCTGCATCAGCTTTTGCTGCTGGCGGGTGTAGCGGTGCGCCAGGAAGGCCATGGTGCACTGGATCACCATGAAGCCGATGGCCGCCCAGCCGAGCCACGGGTGCATGAGGAACAGCACCGCGAGATAGACGATGGACCAGGGCGTGTCGACCACTGCAAACACGCCGTTGCCCGTGAGAAAGGTGCGCAGCTGGTTCAGGTCATTCAGCGGCTGCTGCGGGATGCGGCTGCCGCCGGCGAGTTGGGTCTTGTAGGTGGCCGCGAAAACCGATGCACTCAGGGCCTTGTCGAAGCGCCCGCCCGAGCGCACCAGCAGGCGCGAGCGCAGCATGTCGGCCAGGCCCATCACCAGGGCAAAGAGCACCATGATCAGGGTCAGCGCCAGCAGCGTGAGCTCGCTGCCGCTCTGCAGCACGCGATCAAACACCTGCAGCATGTACAGCGTGGGCGATAGCAGCAGCAGGTTCACGAACATGCTGAACACGCACACCCAGAAGAATTCCTTGCGGAAGGTCCAGAGCACGCGGCCCAGCACGCTGCGGCGGAACAGACCGCCTGCGCCGATGGCTTGGGGCGCGGCGATCGCAGGCACAGCCTGCGTCGCGTTGGTGGATGTGATGGAGGTGCTCATGCTGGCTTGAATTGCGCGTTGATGGCCTTGGTGCCAGCGGGCGCGCGTTGCGCCTCGATCTGGGCTCGTGCGGCTTCATTGCCGGCCTTCAGAGCGGCCAGCACCTCGTCGCGAGGCCCGAAGGCCACTTGCTTGCCGTCGGCAAGCACCAGCAATTTGTCGGCGGCCGGCAGCAGCGTGGTGCGGTGCGTGATCGCCACCACCGTGCAGCCACGCGATTTCAGGGCCACCAGCAACTGCAGCAGGGCCCGCTCTCCGGCTTCGTCGAGGCTGGAGTTGGGCTCGTCCAGCACCAGGAACGATGGCCCGCCGTAAATGGCGCGCGCCAGGCCCAGGCGTTGGCGCTGCCCGCCGGACAGCACCGCGCCGTCCTCGCCGATGCGCGTGTCGAAGCCCTCGGGCAGGGCTTCCACCATGGCGGTGATGCCCACGAGATCGGCGGCCTCGCGCACGAGCTCGCTGTCCACCTTGCCGAAGCGGGCGATGTTCTCGGCAATGGTGCCGTCGAACAACTCCACACCCTGCGGCAGATAGCCCACGTGCTTGCCGAGTTGGTGCTTGGGCCAGCTGTACACATCTGCACCGTCGAGCCGAACTTTGCCCTGCTGGGTGGCCCACACGCCCACCAGCAGCCGAGCCAGGGTGGACTTGCCCGAAGCCGACGGCCCGATCACCATCATGCACTCGCCCGCTGCAAGGCCCAGGCTCACGCCCTTGAGGATGGGCGCTGGCGAGCCCGGCGCGCCGGCAATCACGCCCTCCACCGTGAGTTGGCCCTCGGGTGGCGGCAGCTCCAGGCCTTGCGCGGCCGGCGGCTCATTGGCGAGCAAGGCGTTCAAGCGCCGGTAGGCACCTTGCACGCCGCTGATCTGGCGCCACTGGGCGGCCAATTGAGACAAAGGGGCCAACACCCGGCCAGCCAGGATCGAGCCCACGATGATCATGCCGGCACCGCCCCACAGGCCGTTGTGCAGCGTGAGCAGGCAGCCCAGGCCGATGACCAGCGAACTCAGCAGACCCTGCGTGACCTTGGTGGCCGCGATCAGGCCGCCAGCATGGTCCGAAGCTTCGCTGAGATTGAGCAGAAAACGGCGGTTGCTGGCCATCCAGCGCAGGTACATGGCCTTGCCCATGCCCATCGACTCCACAACCTGCGCATTGCGGAAGATGCCCGTGGCTCGGTTCTGTGCCTGGATGTTGGCATTGGTGGACTCGGTGAACGGCTTGGTGGTGCGCCGCTCTTGCAGCACGCTGAAACCCACCTGCAGCAGCGCGCCGCCCAACGCGAGCAAGCCGAGCCAGGGGCTCATCATCGACAGCAGCACCAGGCACATCAACGACGCAGGCAAGTCCAGCACCCCGGTGACTGCCGGCGATTGCATGAACTCGCCCAGCGTGCGCACATCACTCACCGCTTGGGTGGTGCCACCGGGGTGGCCGCGCAGGTTGGCACTGAAGCAGGCGTTGAAGACCCGCGGAGTGAGCTTGGAGATGAACCGGTCTGCGGCACGATGCAGCACCCGCCCACGGGCCACATCCACCAGTTCCATCACCACATAGCAGCCGGCGGCACACACCACCAGCCAGACCAGCGTCATGCCATCGCGGCTGTTCAACACGCGGCCATAGACCTCGAACATGTACCACGACGGCACCAGCATCATCAGGCCAATGGCCAGGCTCAGGCGCGTGGCCTGCAGCATCAGCGGCGTCTGCTCGCGCAGCAGGGCCTTGATCTCGTGGTCAGGCGGCAGCGCCTTGGGATTGGCTTGGCTCATGGGTGCGGGTGGGTGGGTTGGGCCGTGGCCTGGGTTGCGGGCGGCGTGAGGGACAGGCCGGTTTCGCGATCGTCTGCGTCGCACACCAGCACGTATTCGGGCAGATCGCCTGCCGCCGCCATGGCCATGGCGGCGTGCGACGCGCCCATCGGCGCTTGATCCACTGCCTCGCCCTCGTCAAAGGTGAAGTTCAAGGCATAGAGACCATCCTGCTCGGCCAGCACGATCTCGCGCAGCTTGTGATCGCGAAAGCGCTGCTCGTCGGCAGGGTGCAAAGGCAAGTTGAAACGCATGCGTCCGTCGAGCGTGTACATGGACGCCATGCCGTCTTTCAGGCTGAGGGTGTGGCGATCGAAGTAGACCGGTGAGCTGGGCAGGAAGCGCACCAGCGGCAAGGGCTTGCCCGCCAGGCGCTGAAGGTTGAACGGGCTTTGGGGGTGCTGATACACCGCGCGGCAGGCGCGCGACACCGAATAGATCGCATTGCACACCATCTGCGAGCCCAGGCCTGGGTACTGCTGCCGCAGCCGCTTGTAGGCCATGTGGTGCAGGGCCACGCGGTTCCAGCACGACGACTCTTGCACCAGGGGTGCCAGCGCATTGCAAACCTGCGCGAACACGCGCTGCAACTCGGCCAATTTGGCCTGTTGCTCAGCGGTGGTGTGCAGTTGAATGCGCAGGGAGGAATTCATATAGGAGGCGGATGATACCTTACTCCTATATGAAATTGTCAAGAGGGCTGGCGTTGGTGACTGTCAAGCACTCTCGGTCGCGAAGCCTGGAGGCCCGAGCTAGCTGATCTGGTCGCCAATCGTCGCTGACCAGAGGCCCCACCGATGTCGAACGGCGTCCTGTTCGCAATATCACAAGCATCAAGAAAAAAGCCCGCATCCGTTGCCGGAAGCGGGCCTTGCGATTGGCCTTTGACGGTGCGCCGGATCTTCAGATCCAGCGCGCGGCCCTCAGATCAAGAGGATCAGGCGAAGTTGGCAACGACCATGTTGAGCCACAGCGTGTCGGCCAGATCGATGGTGCCCATCAGATCGGCAGTCACGTTGGAGCCTGTCGCGGCCGTCACAGCACCAGCGGTACCAGCAGCAGCGTCGGTGATCTTCCAGACCGAGCCGACGTTGGCAGCATCAACCACGATGTACACCTGGCTGGCGGCGGTGGCAGAACCACTGTCCGCGAACTTGGCGATCACCGCGGTCTGGCTGTCGTTGGCGGTGGCAACCTTGTCATCAATGACGATGCGGTTGGCAACGATGGCGCCGACGGCGAAGCCGACCACACCGACGTCGTTCAGGAAGCCGCCAGAGACCTTGCCGCTGAGTGCAGTCAGGTCCAGCTTGTCGCCACCAACGGTGTTGGCACCCACGGTGAAGTGAACGATGGTGTCCTTGCCAAACGTGCCGGCATAGATAACCGTGTCGTTGCTTTGCTCAACTTCGGACAGGGGTGCGGCAAAAGTGCTCACCGTGGTGCCCAGCACAACCACGTCATCGCCGGTTCCCGGGGTGACCTTGTTGTCGCTCGGGGTGATGCTGATGGCGCCAGTAATAGCGGTACCACCGTCACGGCCCAGTGCCGAGGCGTAGTCCAGGCCCACCAGAGCGGTACCCAGACCCGCAGCACCAGCGTCCAGCAGCACTTGCAGGGCTGCGGCATCGGCAGCCGAGTAGGCAGCGATAACAGCAGCTTGCTCGGTCGTGCTCAGGTTGGTCACCGTCACAGGCGTCGCACGGACCGTCAGGTCACCAGCAACTTGCGCACCGTCGATCAGCGAGCGAACCACCAGCGAGTAGCCCGGGCCGTCTTCAGCCACCAGCAGCTTGCTCAACACGGCGTCGTTCATGATCGCGTTCTTGATCGCCTGATTGACGAACAAGTCGGTGGGCTTGTACAGCGCGGCGCCCGTGGCGTTGCTGGACGGCAGCTGAACCGTGGCGGTCAGGTGCTTGTAGGTCACCGTGATGCTGGCGCGATACAGGTCCATGGCATCGTTCGACAGGTCCGAAGCAATGTCATCCAGCTCGACGTTGGCAGCAACCGTCTGGTCCTTCGAGTTGAACACCCACTCGGCGCGGCCCTGGTTGGGGTAACGAGCAGAGTCGATGGCTTGGGCGCCAGTGTTGTCGGTGTAGACCGTGTCGTTGCCGGCACCCAGGGTCACCGTGAAATCGCCAGCACCGGGGGTACGGACGGTGTCATTGCCGTCACCGGCGTCGATCGTCAGGTTCTTCAGCACGTGCTGATGCTGATACCAGTTGCTGGCAACCGCATTGGCCACGCCCCCAACCAAGCCGTTGTCTCCATCGTTGAGGTCCACATTGATGCGGTCGTCGCCGGCATTGCCAGCCACGTTCAACGTGAAGTCTTCGTGGCCCGGCAGCACATGGCTGTGGCTGGAAGCAACGCCCGTATCCACCAAGACGGCGATGGTGTCGTTGTTTGTGCCACCCGAGTACTTGAAGTCGGCCACTTGGTTGGTCAGGCCAACACCGGAGGTGTTGTCACCGGTCGGGTCCGACTGGGTGTCCGACAGCAGCACGTACTTCGGCAGCACAGCAGCCGAGATCAGGGCGTCATAGGCCACCTTGCCGGTCATCGCCGAAGCGTCGATCAGGCGGATGTCGTTGAAGCCGTAGGCGTCGCGCTGGTTGCCGCTGCCAAAGCCGACATCGTTCATGCCAGGCAGTTGGTCACTGCCGTGCACGTCAGAGCCGGCCACGGTGCTGACCACGCTGTCATTGCCACGCACCGTCAGGTTGCCCTTGGTGGTGCCGTTGACGATGACCACTTCCTTCAACTTATTGTTGGTGGACATCATGTTCTGCAGGTCGCTGGTGCGCTCAACGGTCACGTTGAAGCGCTGCACGCCGTCGCAGTTGTC
>Ga0268298_10001657_pt1 | contig 25763 bp, 32 predicted proteins | sample WWTPWeurt_MetaG_FD_194462 | JGI IMG/M metagenome (GOLD analysis project Ga0268298, IMG submission 194462) | Activated sludge microbial communities from WWTP in Nijmegen, Gelderland, Netherland - WWTP Weurt | ecosystem: Engineered > WWTP > Aerobic digester > Activated sludge | place...
ATGCGTCACAAGGGCGGTGGTCACAAGCACCACTACCGCGTGGTCGACTTCGTGCGCAACAAGGATGGCATTCCCGCGAAGGTCGAGCGCGTCGAGTACGACCCGAATCGCACGGCGCATATCGCCTTGGTGTGCTATGCCGATGGCGAGCGTCGCTACATCATCGCGCCGCGCGGCGTTGAAGTCGGCGCCACGTTGATGTCCGGCGCCGAGGCACCGATCAAGGCTGGCAATACCCTGCCCATCCGCAACATCCCGGTGGGTTCGACGATCCACTGTGTCGAGATGTTGCCCGGCAAGGGGGCACAGATCGCTCGCTCTGCCGGTGCATCTGTGACGCTGATGGCCCGCGAAGGCACTTACGCGCAAGTCCGCTTGCGCTCTGGCGAGGTGCGCAAGATCCACATCGACTGCCGAGCCACCATCGGCGAAGTGTCGAACGAAGAGCACAACCTGCGCCAATACGGCAAGGCCGGTGCGATTCGCTGGAAGGGCATCCGCCCGACGGTCCGTGGTGTCGCCATGAACCCGGTGGATCACCCGCACGGCGGTGGCGAGGGCCGCACTGGCGAGGCTCGCGCCCCGGTGTCGCCATGGAACACGCTGACCAAGGGCTACCGCACCCGCAACAACAAGCGCACGCAGACCATGATCGTGTCGCGTCGCAAGAAGTAAGGGGCACACCATGGCACGCTCACTCAAGAAGGGTCCGTTCGTGGACCACCACCTGCAGGCCAAGGCCGACAAGGCGTCTGCAACCAAGGACAAGAAGCCGATCAAGACCTGGTCGCGTCGCTCGACGATCCTGCCCGACTTTATCGGTCTGACCATCGCCGTTCACAACGGCAAGCAGCATGTGCCGGTGTATGTGACCGATCAGATGGTCGGCCACAAACTCGGCGAGTTCGCCATGACCCGCACCTTCAAGGGTCATCCGGCGGACAAGAAGGCCAAGAAATAAGGGGACGCGACGATGGAAACCAAAGCAATCGTTCGCGGCGTTCGCCTGTCGGTCGACAAGGGCCGCCTGGTGGCAGACCTGGTGCGCGGCAAGCGCGTAGACCAGGCGCTGAACATCCTGAACTTCACGCAGAAGAAGGCCGCAGGCATCGTCAAGAAGGCGCTCGAGTCGGCCATCGCCAATGCCGAGCACAACGACGGCGCAGACATCGATGAGCTGACGATCAAGTCGATCTATGTCGAGCAGGGCGCAACCCTGAAGCGGTTCTCCGCGCGCGCCAAGGGCCGTGGCAATCGCATCAGCAAGCCCACCTGTCACATCTTCGTGACCGTTGGCAACTAAGAGGCTGAGGAACACATGGGACAGAAGATCCATCCGACCGGCTTTCGCCTGGCCGTCACCCGTGCCTGGGCGTCACGCTGGTACGCCTCGAGCCGCAACTTTGCCGGCATGCTGGCCGAAGACCTGCAGGTTCGCGAGTACCTGAAGAAGAAGCTGAAGAACGCTGCCGTCTCGCGCATCCTGATCGAGCGGCCCGCCAAGAATGCCCGAATCACCATCTTTTCGGCCCGCCCGGGCGTGGTGATCGGCAAGAAGGGCGAGGACATCGAGAACCTCAAGGCCGAACTGACCAAGCGTCTGGGCGTGCCTGTGGCGGTGAACATTGAAGAAATCCGCAAGCCGGAGATCGATGCACAGCTGATCGCCGACTCGATCACCCAGCAGCTCGAGAAGCGCATCATGTTCCGTCGCGCGATGAAGCGCGCGATGCAGAACGCCATGCGCCTCGGTGCCCAGGGCATCAAGATCATGTCGGCGGGCCGACTCAACGGCATCGAAATTGCGCGTACCGAGTGGTACCGCGAAGGCCGTGTGCCATTGCACACGCTGCGCGCCGACATCGACTACGGCTTCTCGGAGGCCAAGACCACCTACGGCGTCATCGGCGTCAAGGTCTGGGTCTATCGGGGTGACAACCTCGGGCGTGGAGATGCCCCGGGCGCGACGAAGACCGAAGGCCAGGAAGAAGAGCGGCGTCCTCGCCGCGGCCCACGTCCTGGTGGCCCGGGCGGCCCTGACCGTCGCGGCCCGCGTCCGGGCTCGGATCGCGCTCCACGTGGAGAGGCCTCCGGCGATGCCAAGCCCGCCGACGCCCCTGCCGGCGACGGTGCTGCCAAGCCGACGATCAAGCGCGTGCGCAAGGTGGCTGCGCCTGGCACCGGCGCTGCCTAAGGAGTTCAGAACATGCTGCAACCAGCACGTCGAAAGTTCCGCAAGGAGCAAAAGGGCCGGAACACGGGTGTGGCCACCCGCGGCGCCAACGTCTCCTTCGGTGAATATGGCTTGAAGGCCACAGAGCGCGGGCGCATCACCGCACGACAGATTGAGGCGGCTCGCCGCGCAATCTCGCGACACATCAAGCGGGGTGGGCGCATCTTCATCCGCATCTTTCCCGACAAGCCGATTTCCCAGAAGCCTGCTGAAGTTCGTATGGGCAACGGCAAGGGCAATCCCGAGTACTACGTTGCGGAGATCGTGCCGGGCAAGGTGCTTTATGAGCTGAACGGCGTGCCCGAGCAGCTCGCGCGGGAGGCCTTCACGCTGGCGGCTGCAAAGCTGCCGTTGCGTTGCACGTTCGTGACGCGCCAAGTCGGCACCTGAGGAGCAAGACCATGACCAAAGCATCCGACCTGCGCGCGAAAGATATCGCGGGCCTCGAGAAAGAGGTCAACGATCTGCTTAAGGCCCACTTCGGGCTGCGCATGCAGAAGGGCACGCAGCAGCTGTCCAACACCGCTACGTTGGGCCAGACCCGCCGCGACATCGCGCGAGCCAAGACCATCCTGGCAGAAAAGAAGAAGGGAGCCGCCAAGTGAGCGACCAGCCCCAAACGCAGCAAGCTGCTGCCAAGAACACCCGCACCCTTGTTGGCCGCGTCGTCAGCGACAAGCGCTCGAAAACCGTCACGGTGCTGGTTGAGCGCCGTGTCACCCACGAGCTGTACGGCAAGATTGTCGGACGGTCGCGCAAGTACCACGCGCATGACGAAAAGGGTGAGTACCACATGGGTGACATGGTGGAGATCGCCGAGGGTCGCCCCATCAGCAAGACGAAGTCCTGGGTGGTCACGAGACTGATTGAAAAGGCCGCCCTGGTCTAATCCGCTCAAGGCGCGGGGCCATGTGCGCCGCACCTCTCAAGACGGCCGCGACGCTGGAATACTGGCGCCCGGCCGTTTTCGTTGCCCCGAGCATAGCTGGGCAATGCCCCAACGCCTCACCCGACTGTTCCGGCGCGGGAAACGCAGGACGCATCCAGGAGAACCCCATGACAATCAAGGTTGGCGACAAGTTGCCCGCGGGCACACTGACGGAATTCATCGAAGTTGAAGGCAATGGCTGCTCGCTTGGCCCCAATGCATTCGACATCCAGAAGTCCACTGCCGGCAAGACCATCGCGCTGTTTGCTTTGCCGGGCGCCTATACGCCCACCTGCTCGGCAAAGCATGTTCCGGGCTACGTGGCCCGCTCAGAGGACCTCAAGGCTGCAGGCGTCGACGAGATCTGGTGTGTGTCCGTCAATGACGCGTTCGTGATGGGCGCCTGGGGCCGCGACCAAAAGGTTGGTGGCAAGGTGCGCATGATGGCCGATGGCAGTGCCGCCTTCGCTCAAGCCACCGGACTGACGCTGGACCTGACCGCCAAGGGCATGGGACTGCGCAGCAACCGCTATTCGATGCTGGTGGTGGATGGCGTCGTTCGTACGCTGAATGTCGAAGGTCCCGGAAAGTTCGAAGTCAGCGACGCGGACACACTGCTGGGTCAGGCTAAAGCTTTGCAGTCGTAATCGCCGCTTCCTGAATTCAACTGGTGGGCCTTGACAGACTGCCCGGCCAGACAAGATAATCCACAGCTTCGCCGCGTTTCGGCTTTGGCGTTCGCACGAGCCGAATCGCGGATCCGCCCAATCTGCCCAGTGTCTTTGCTGGGCTGACGGGCCCAAGACTGACCGGTCGACCACATGCAGTTGTGATCGGACGGGCCAAGTTGGGGACAACAATGATCCAAATGCAATCGCGACTCGACGTCGCGGACAACACTGGCGCGAAGTCCGTCATGTGCATCAAGGTGCTGGGCGGCTCCAAGCGGCGCTACGCCGGCATTGGCGATGTCATCAAGGTGTCGATCAAGGAAGCTGCGCCTCGCGGCCGTGTCAAGAAGGGCGAGGTGTACAGCGCTGTGGTCGTGCGCACCGCCAAGGGTGTGCGTCGCCAGGATGGTTCGCTGGTCAAGTTTGACGGCAACGCTGCTGTGCTGTTGAACGCCAAGCTGGAGCCCATCGGCACTCGCATCTTCGGCCCGGTGACGCGTGAACTGCGTACCGAGCGCTTCATGAAGATCGTGTCGCTGGCGCCGGAAGTGCTCTGAGGCGGGCGCTGCAAAGGACTCACAAGCCATGAACAAGATTCGCAAAGGCGACCAGGTCATCGTGCTGACCGGTCGTGACAAGGGCAAGCGCGGCACAGTGACGCAGCGTGTCGATGAGGAGCGCCTCGTCGTCGAGGGTGTCAACGTCGTCAAGAAGCATGTCAAGCCGAACCCGATGAAGGGCACCACGGGCGGTGTTGTCGACAAGACGATGTCGATCCACCAGTCCAACGTGGCAATCTTCAATGTTGCAACCGGCAAGGCTGATCGCGTTGGTGTGAAGATCCTCTCTGACGGCAAGAAGGTCAGGGTCTTCAAGTCCAGCGGCGAAGAGATCAAGGCGTAACGAGGTTCCACATGGCTCGTCTCCAACAGTACTACCGTGAGAAGGTCGTCCCTGACCTTGTGAAGAAGTTCGGCTACAAGTCGGTCATGCAGGTGCCTCGCCTCACCAAGATCACCCTCAACATGGGTGTGAGCGAGGCGGTGGCTGACAAGAAGGTGATGGACAACGCCGTTGGCGACCTCACCAAGATCGCCGGCCAGAAGCCCGTGGTCACCAAGTCGCGCAAGCCCATTGCCGGTTTCAAGATCCGCGAGGGCTTGGCCATCGGCTGCATGGTGACCCTGCGCGGCGTGCAGATGTATGAGTTCCTCGATCGTTTCGTGACGGTGGCATTGCCGCGGGTCCGCGACTTCCGGGGTATCTCTGGCCGGTCCTTCGATGGACGCGGCAATTACAACGTTGGCGTGAAAGAGCAGATCATCTTCCCCGAGATCGAGTACGACAAGATCGACGCGATCCGCGGCCTGAACATCAGCTTCACCACATCCGCCAAGACCGATGAAGAGTGCAAGGCGCTTCTCGCGGCCTTCCGCTTCCCGTTCAAGAACTGAAGGCGCACCCCATGGCCAAACTGTCCCTCAAGAAGCGCGAGCAGAAGCGCGAGAAGCTGGTCGCCAAGTTCTCGAAGAAGCATGCCGAGTTGAAGGCGATCTGCAACGACGCCAAGAAGTCTGACGAAGAGCGGTACCTGGCTCGCCTGGAGCTCCAGAAGCTTCCCCGTAACGCCAATCCGACGCGACTTCGGAATCGTTGTGAACTGACCGGCAGGCCGCGTGGTACGTTCCGCGTGTTTGGTCTCGGTCGCAGCAAGATCCGCGAACTCGCCTTCAAGGGCGACATTCCCGGCGTGGTCAAGGCCAGCTGGTAAGCGGCACGAGCAGGAGATACCCCATGAGCATGAGTGATCCCATCGCCGACATGCTGACGCGCATCCGCAATGCGCAGTTGGTCGAAAAGGCGGTCGTGTCGATGCCGTCGTCGAAGCTGAAGGTGGCCATCGCCCAGGTCCTGAAGGACGAGGGCTACATCGACGGCTTCGCAGTGAAGGCCGAAGGCGCAAAGAGCGAACTCGAGATCTCGCTGAAGTATTACGCCGGCCGCCCGGTCATCGAGCGCATCGAGCGAGTCAGCCGTCCCGGCCTGCGCGTTTACAAGGGCCGCGATGCCATTCCCCAGGTCATGAATGGCCTGGGTGTGGCGATCGTGACCACGCCCAAGGGCGTGATGACCGACCGCAAGGCTCGTCAGTCCGGCGTGGGCGGCGAAGTGCTTTGCTACGTGGCCTGAGCGGCGAAGGAGAGGCAACAATGTCCCGCGTTGGAAAGATGCCGGTCGCCGTCCCGCAAGGTGTGGATGTGCAGATCGGTTCAGATCAAATTACCGTCAAGGGCGCCAACGGCACGTTGGTTCGTGCCTTGAATCCGCTGGTCACCATCCAGCGTGAAGGCGCCGAACTGAAGCTGGCCCCAGCCAATGATTCGGCACAGGCCAATGCCATGAGTGGCACGATGCGCGCGCTGCTGGCCAACATGGTCAACGGAGTCAGCAAAGGCTTCGAGCGCAAGCTCAATCTGGTGGGAGTGGGGTTTCGCGCCCAAGCTGCTGGCAGCAAGCTCAACCTGCAAGTCGGCTTCTCGCATCCGGTGGCCAAGGAAATGCCGGCCGGAATCAAAGTCGAATGCCCGACGCAGACTGAAATCCTGATCAAGGGCGCCGATCGCCAGGTCGTCGGTCAGATCGCCGCTGAGGTTCGTGCCATCCGGCCGCCTGAGCCCTACAAAGGCAAGGGCATCCGGTACGCAGACGAGCGAGTGGTCCTGAAGGAAACGAAGAAGAAGTAAGGAGAGTCGAACATGCTGACCAAGAAAGAACAGCGCCTGCGTCGCTCCCGCCAGACACGTGCGCGCATCGCCCAGCAGGGCGCCGTCCGCCTGACTGTCTTCCGTTCCAACCTGCACATTTACGCCAGCGTGATTTCTGACGATGGTGAGCGCGTGCTGGCCTCCGCATCGACCGTCGAGAAGGAAGTTCGAGAGCAGCTCGGCGCTTCGGGCAAGGGGGGCAATGTCTCGGCCGCGGTGCTCGTCGGCAAGCGGATTGCCGAGAAGGCCAAGGCTGCCGGTGTCGAGAAGGTGGCCTTCGATCGTTCGGGCTTTGCCTATCACGGCCGAATCAAGGCGCTGGCGGATGCCGCCCGTGAGGCCGGCCTCCAGTTCTGAGCGCAACAAGGAAGATCAACATGGCAAAGTTCCAACCTCGCGCTCAAGCCGAAGGCAACGACGACGGCCTGAAGGAAAAGATGATCGCGGTCAACCGTGTCACCAAGGTGGTGAAGGGTGGCCGCACGCTGAGCTTCGCGGCGCTTACCGTAGTCGGTGACGGCGACGGCCGCATCGGCATGGGCAAGGGCAAGGCCAAGGAAGTGCCGGTGTCGGTGCAGAAGGCGATGGAAGCCGCGCGCCGCAACATGTTCAAGGTCGCTCTGAAGAGTGGGACGGTTCACCACAACGTGCGAGGCGAGCATGGTGCTGCGAAGGTGCTGTTGGCTCCGGCCCCGGCGGGTACCGGCATCATCGCCGGTGGCCCCATGCGTGCCGTGTTTGAGGTGATGGGTGTGACCGACATCGTTGCCAAGAGCCTTGGCTCGACCAACCCGTACAACATGGTTCGCGCAACGCTCAATGCGCTGCGCCGTTCAACGACTGCTGCCGAAGTGGCAGCCAAGCGCGGCAAGACGGTCGAAGAGATCTTCAACTGATCCAGAGCCGACGGAGAGACTCCATGTCCGAAAAGAAGACCCTCACGGTCAAGCTCGTCAAGAGCCCGATCGGTTGCAAGCAGTCCCATCGGGACACGGTGCGTGGCCTTGGTCTGCGCCGCATGAACGGTACCCGAGTCCTGGAAGACACGGCCGCCGTTCGTGGAATGATCAACAAGGTGTCGTACCTGGTGCAGGTGCTCTGACGCACCCGCCCGTACGCGAGGACATTCACACCATGGAACTCAATACCATCAAGCCCGCCACTGGGGCGAAGCATGCCAAGCGCCGTGTCGGCCGCGGCATCGGTTCGGGGCTGGGAAAGACGGCCGGCCGAGGCCACAAGGGGCAGCGCTCGCGCGCCGGCGGGTACCACAAGGTGGGCTTCGAGGGCGGCCAGATGCCGCTGCAGCGACGTCTGCCGAAGCGGGGATTCAAGTCTCACGCCCTCAAGTTCGCCGGTGAAATCACGCTGACCGACCTGCAGCGCCTTGGCAAGGACGAAGTCGACCTGGTCACCTTGAAAGCAGCGGGCCTGGTCGGCGAGATCGTTCGCAACGTCAAGGTTGTGAAGTCGGGCGAGCTCACTGCAAAGGTACAGCTGAAGGGCATTTCTGCAACCGCAGGCGCCAAGGCAGCAATCGAGGCCGCCGGCGGCTCGCTGGCCTGACGAGTACTCGGACGTACGGGCACATCTTGGCTACTTCTTCCAGCCAACTGCAACTTGCAAAGGGCGGCAAGTTCGGCGACCTGCGTCGCCGGCTTGTCTTCCTGCTGCTGGCCTTGGTGGTGTATCGCCTGGGCGCACATATTCCAGTGCCCGGAATCGACCCGGATCAGTTGCAGCAACTGTTCAAGGGGCAGCAGGGCGGAATCCTGAGTCTGTTCAACATGTTCTCGGGCGGCGCCTTGTCGCGCTTCACGGTGTTCGCCCTGGGGATCATGCCGTACATCTCTGCATCGATCATCATGCAGTTGATGACCTATGTGATTCCGACGCTCGAGTCCCTAAAGAAAGAGGGTGAGGCCGGGCGGCGCAAGATCACACAGTACACGCGCTATGGGACCTTGGGCCTGGCGCTGTTCCAGTCGCTGGGCATTGCACTGGCATTGGAGGGTTCCCCTGGGCTTGTGTTGTCACCCGGCTTCGGCTTCCGCATGACCGCCGTCGTGAGCCTGACCGCAGGCACGATGTTTCTGATGTGGCTGGGTGAGCAGATCACTGAGCGCGGCCTGGGCAACGGCATCTCGATCCTCATCTTTGGTGGGATTGCGGCGGGCCTGCCGGGCGCCATCGGCGGCTTGTTCGAGCTGGTCCGAACTGGCGCGATGAGCATCATTGCCTCGCTGTTCATCAGCGCGTTGGTCGTCGGCGTCACCTACGCGGTCGTGTTCGTGGAGCGCGGGCAGCGGAAGATCCTGGTCAACTATGCGAAGAGGCAGGTTGGCAACAAGGTGTATGGCGGGCAGTCGTCGCACCTGCCATTGAAGCTGAACATGTCCGGCGTGATTCCGCCGATCTTCGCCTCATCGATCATCTTGCTGCCTGCCACGGTTGTTGGCTGGATTGCAACCGGCCAGAGCGAGAACTTCCTGATGCGGATGCTGAAGGACGCTTCTGCCGCCTTGTCGCCAGGCCAGCCTGTCTATGTTCTGCTCTATGCAGGCATGATTGTCTTCTTCTGCTTCTTCTACACGGCATTGGTCTTCAATAGCCGCGAAACCGCAGACAACCTCAAGAAGAGTGGTGCTTTCATTCCCGGGATTCGGCCAGGCGACCAGACCGCTCGACACATCGACAAGATCCTGTCGCGGCTCACCTTGGTGGGAGCGGTGTACATCACCCTGGTGTGTTTGCTCCCCGAGTTTCTCGTCCTGAAGTACAACGTTCCGTTCTACTTTGGCGGCACCTCGTTGCTGATCATCGTGGTGGTGACCATGGACTTTTGGGCGCAGGTTCAGAGCTATGTCATGAGCCAGCAGTACGAGTCGCTTTTGAAGAAGGCCAATTTCAAGGCGGGCTGATTACCCGCCAGGACTGCCATGTCGAAGGACGACGTCATCCAGATGCAGGGTGAGATTCTCGAGAATCTTCCCAACGCCACATTTCGGGTGAAGCTGGAAAACGGACATGTGGTGCTGGGCCACATCTCCGGCAAGATGCGCATGCACTACATCCGCATCCTGCCCGGGGACAAGGTAACGGTCGAACTGACCCCATACGATTTGAGTCGCGCTCGCATCGTGTTCCGCGCGAAGTGAGTGCTTGAAGGAGAAGACGATGAAAGTCTCAGCATCGGTCAAGAAGATGTGCCGCAACTGCAAGATCATTCGGCGCAAAGGCGTGGTGCGCGTGATCTGCACCGACCCGCGCCACAAGCAGCGCCAAGGCTGACGCGTCAGCCCGCCACAAGTTGATAGAGGATCACCATGGCACGTATCGCCGGCATCAACATTCCATCGCACAAGCACGCAGAGATCGGGCTCACTTCGATCTACGGCATTGGGCGATCCACCGCGCAGAAGATCTGCGAGGCGGTCGGAATCGCCTACTCCAAGAAGATCAAGGATCTCTCCGACTCCGACCTCGAGAAGATCCGTGAAGAGGTCAACAAGCTGACCATTGAAGGCGACCTGCGGCGCGAGCTGTCGATGAACATCAAGCGACTGATGGACCTCGGCTGCTATCGCGGCATGCGGCATCGTCGTGGCCTGCCGCTGCGCGGCCAACGCACCCGCACCAATGCGCGCACCCGCAAGGGCCCGCGCAAGGGCGCCGCTGCGCTGAAGAAGTAAGCCCGTCCAGCAACTGATCGAGAGTCGACATGGCCAAAGCACCTGCCAACACCGCAGCGCGCCGCGTGAGCAAGAAGATCCGCAAGAACATCGCGGACGGCATCGCTCATGTGCATGCATCGTTCAACAACACCATCATCACCATCACCGATCGGCAGGGCGGCGCACTCGCATGGGCTTCGTCTGGCGGCCAGGGCTTCAAGGGCTCGCGGAAGTCGACGCCGTTCGCCGCACAGGTTGCAGCTGAGGTGGCTGGACGCGCTGCCCAGGAGCAGGGCATCAAGAACCTGGACGTGCGCATCAAGGGCCCAGGCCCCGGTCGCGAATCGTCCGTGCGAGCCTTGGCCGCGCTGGGCATCCGCATCAACTCGATCAGCGATGTCACGCCGGTGCCGCACAACGGCTGCCGCCCTCAGAAGCGCCGGCGCATCTGATCGACGCGGCGCAAAGCCGCTACAATGAAGAGTTTTCCGTCTGCCGGCGGGCGCTATGTCGCCTGCCGGCGTAGTCGTTGAAGGCCCAACCGAAACGACCAAGCCCACCGTCTGAGCGTTCCAAAGAACATCCGCCAGACTCGCGCGACACCGCCTCGCGTCAGACCATTTCAGAGGACACACCGTGGCACGTTATCTCGGACCCAAGGCCAAGCTGGCCCGCCGTGAAGGAACCGACCTTTATCTGAAGAGCGCACGACGTGCGATCAGTGACAAGGCGAAATTCGAAACCAAGCCGGGGCAGCATGGCCGCACCTCAGGCTCCCGCACCTCCGACTTCGGCCTTCAGTTGCGTGAGAAGCAAAAGGTCAAGCGCATGTACGGTGTGCTCGAGCGCCAGTTTCGACGCTACTTTGCAGAGGCCGAGCGCCGCAAGGGCAACACCGGCGCCAATCTGCTGCTGATTCTCGAGTCTCGACTCGACAACGTCGTCTACCGCATGGGCTTCGGCTCGACCCGCGCCGAGGCCCGCCAACTGGTTTCGCACCAGGCAGTGATGGTCAACGGCAAGGTCGTCAACATCCCGTCCTACTTGGTCAAGGCTGGCGACACGGTTTCCATCCGTGAAAAGGCCAAGAAGCAGCTTCGCATCACGGATGCCGTCAAGCTGGCTGAGTCCGTTGGCATGCCGGCATGGGTGCAGGTTGATGCCGCCAAGCTCGAAGGCGTGTTCAAGAAGGTACCCGACCGCGACGAGTTCGGATCGGACATCAACGAATCGCTGATCGTCGAGTTGTACTCGAGGTAAACGGCGAAGCGAACCACAGGCGTCATTCGACGCCGGTTCGCTTCGGCAGCGCTTCGCGTGCCGGGCACGGAGCGCAGCCCAAGAACAGCCCGGCATGGTCCGTCAGCCTTATCGGTGTAACGAGCCGAGGGTATTGAGAGGAACAGGACTCGATGCAAACCAATCTGCTGAAACCCAAAGCCATCAATGTCGAGCCGCTGGGCGGCCATCGCGCCAAGGTGACCCTCGAGCCCTTCGAGCGTGGCTACGGCCACACCTTGGGCAATGCGCTGCGTCGGGTGTTGCTGTCATCGATGGTGGGTTATGCGCCCACAGAAGTCACCATTGCTGGCGTGCTGCACGAGTACTCGACTGTCGACGGTGTGGCGGAAGATGTCGTCCACATCATGTTGAACCTCAAGGGCGTGGTGTTCCGACTCCATAACCGCGACGAAGTGACGCTGGTGGTTCGCAAGGACGGAGAAGGCCCCGTCACCGCCGCAGACATCCAGGTTCCCCACGACGTCGAAGTCATCAATCCCGAGCATGTGATTGCGCATCTTGCCCAGGGCGGCAAGCTCGACATGCAGATCAAGGTCGAGAAGGGGCGGGGCTACGTCCCTGGCAACCTCCGTCGCTACGGGGACGAACCGACCAAGTCGATCGGCCGCATCGTCCTCGATGCTTCGTTTTCGCCGGTGCGTCGGGTCAGCTATGCGGTTGAGAACGCGCGCGTCGAGCAGCGTACCGATCTCGACAAGCTGGTGATGGAAATCGAGACGAACGGCGCGATTTCCCCGGAAGAGGCCATCCGCGCGTCGGCCAAGATCCTCGTCGACCAACTGGTGGTGTTCACCGGCCTCGAGAGCAGCGAGATGCACGGCTACGGCGAGCGTGAGCCTTCCAGCCGCGGCAAGGAAACGTTCGATCCGATTCTGTTGCGTCCGGTCGACGAACTCGAACTCACGGTGCGCTCAGCCAATTGTCTGAAGGCTGAGAACATCTACTACATCGGCGATCTGATCCAGCGCACCGAGACCGAGCTGCTCAAGACACCCAATCTCGGCCGCAAGTCCCTCAATGAAATCAAGGAAGTTCTGGCTTCGCGCGGGCTGACGCTCGGCGCCCGGCTCGAGAACTGGCCTCCCCAAGGGCTCGACAAGCGTTGAGCTCCAGCCGCAGGTCCGCCAGTCGGATCTGACGAGTGCAAGCCCGGGTACCTGACACGGCCTGGGTTCAACAATGAAAGGAACGCGCCATGCGTCATCGTCACGGACTCCGCAAACTCAATCGCACAAGCGAGCATCGCCAGGCGATGTTGCGCAACATGTGCGTCTCGCTTCTGCAGCACGAAGCGATCAAGACCACCGTCCCGAAGGCCAAGGAACTCCGGCGTGTGGTGGAGCCCCTCATCACCTTGGGCAAGACACCCAGCGTTGCCAATCGCCGCTTGGCGTTTGCCCGCCTGCGCGACCGCGACGTGGTGACCAAGCTGTTCGATGAGCTCGGCCCCCGCTTTCAGGCCCGGCCGGGCGGCTACACCCGAATCCTCAAGATGGGTTTCCGGGTGGGCGACAACGCGCCAATGGCATTCGTTGAACTGGTGGACCGCCCTGTGGCGCCGGAAGTTGCAGAGGCCGGCGACGCCAAGGCCGAGTAAGGCCCCGTCGGGGACATCGAACTGCACAGCCGCAGCCAAGCGGCGGAGCTGTTTGATGCTATGATTCGAACTTCAGTCGCGGGGTGGAGCAGTCTGGTAGCTCGTTGGGCTCATAACCCAAAGGTCGCAAGTTCAAATCTTGCCCCCGCAACCAAGAAAACAGCAGCTGGACCAACGAGTTGGCTGCAAAGCGGAAGCCACCCAAGCGGGTGGCTTTTTGCTTTGTGACGAGAGATGTGTCGTCCCAGTGACCTGCGCCAGCGCAGCGTGACCTTTGGGCGCTGCTCTCGCAAACGTTCCGGGCGCCGTGGGCGCCGGCGTTCCTACTCGCGGCTGCTTGTTTCAGCGCCCATCATCGCAAGCCCCTGCCTGGATCGAGGCTTGCCGTCGCTTCGTCACTGCAAGTGGAACGAGAGCAGGGCCTGCAGGTTTCGCCGCTCGGGCGCGAAGCCATACTCGGACAGCGCGCTGCCGGAGGTCTGCTGCCACTGGATCGCGAGATCGACCTTGGGCCAGTGATAACGGACGTCCAGCCAGGCCAGACGGCTGTGGTCGACGGCGTTGACCCTCAGGAACGCGGTCAGGTCCAGGTTCTTGATGCCGGCATCGCGCTGCGTGGCATACAGCATGTAGGCCCGGCGGGGCGCCAACTCCTGCTGGCGCTGGGCGTCGAGCAGGTAGGTCCCCAGGGCCAGGGGATTGCTCCTCGCCAGCCGATCCCACTCAGCTGCGCCCAGCGACAAGCCGTTGAACTGCAGCTCTGCGGTCAACGACAGCTTGGTCGATGTCGTGAACGTCAAGCCTGAGGCCAGGCGATGGCCCCGACCGCCGGACGCGGGCACCCCCGTACCGCCATCGGCCATACCTGAACCCGTCGCGCTCGACCATTCGAAGTGCCCGACGACAGCATCCGACAGCAGGGCCGTGAGGGAAGCACCCGGCTGCACCCTCGAGCCGCTGTCCTTGTACAGCAGCACCTGCCCGCTGACGCGGTCGCTCCACTGCTGGCTCAGCGTCAGCAAGCCTCGATTGCGGTTGTTCGTCGCTCCCAGGTCCAGGCTGAATGCCTTGCCGCTGCGTGCATCGTCCAGCTTGGGCGACAGCACCGCTGTCACCGATCCTCCTGACCAGAGCTTCTGTGCCCGCAGGGCGACCGTACCCATGCGGTTCTCGCGAAGTGCGAAAGGATTCGCCGTGGTCACTGCACGCAAGGCGCCGTCGCGAAAGAAGTCGGTCGGGTTGTAGCCATAGCCGGGGCCGTTGCGCACATTGATCCGACCCACCTCGACCACGGCGGTCGCGGCCTCGTCGGACCAACTCAGGTAGCCTTCCCTGAGGCTGTTCAGCGTGGCGTCGGAGCCCGGCTCGGCGGGCCGGATGTGATCGAGCCGATCGGACACCACGGCACGCCATCCTGGCGCGATGCGCGACGCATGCACCAGATCGACGGATACCCTGCGCACGTCACGCGACGGAGCACCTGAACGACCCTGGGTACGGCCCAGTGCAGACTCCACGAACAGCCGGGTTGGGGTCGCCGAGGCCGGCATCGACTCAACGGGGGCACTCTCGAGTGCCAGCGCACCGAGCTCCTCGTCCGCCGCAAGCGTCGACGTGGGCAGCGTCATGGCTGCCGACAGCGCGATCATCAACTGGAATCGGCGGGTGGGTTGCAAGGTCCTACTCCGGTTGGAAACGCGGCAGGTAGTCCCGGTGGAACCAGGCCTTGGGGATCTGCGGCGTGGCGAAATCGGTAAAGCGCATCAATGTAACCGACTGTGGATTGAGACCGTCGATGATGACCGTCTCGGTCGGACGCTCCCGCCCCAGCTGGCTCTGGTATCGCCGGTAGTAGACCGTCTTGAGCAGTCTGCCGGATTCCGCGAAGAAGCGGCCCTTGATCGGGCGGTGGTTCTCTGCATCGAGCCAATATTCCACCGTGGCGTAGGTGGCGGACGGCGCGGTGGCGGTCAGGCCGAGCTTGTAGGCCTTGCGGTTCTTGCGATCGCCATCCTGCACCTCCTCTTCGGCAAGCAGCCGGGCCGAATAGTCCTTGGCCAGGTTGACGGTGACCACATCACCGTTGGAGGCCTGGCCCATCAGCCGCTGCTGGGGCGACAGGCGGACGCTGGCCTTGGTCGTGGGGTCGTAGAACCACAGGTCGTCGCCGTTGCGAAGCATCAGCTTGCCGGCGTCGCGCGCGGGAAGGATGAAGTGGATGAGCGTGGCGAACTGGCCGCCGTTGTCCTGGGCCCGCGAGTACGACACCAGCGTGCTCGTGTCGACCTGCTTGCCGGCCTCGAACTCCGTCAGGGTGACCTTGGCACTGAAGGGCCGGCCGGGGTTGCGGATGGCGTCGCCGTCCTGAAGCAACTCCTGAGGCGATGGCGCCGCCAGTGCCGACACGCAGAACAAGAGAGCGGCGACGCCTCGACTGGCGTTGCATAGAAGCCTGTTCATGGCCACCTCGCACAGGAAAGACTGGGTCATGCATCCGCCTCGCGGGCTTTGCGACGAACAGAAAGGATCGTGCCGTCCCGAATGAAGATCGTGTCGTCGGCCGCACCGATCACGTTGCGGTCGTGCGAAGAAAACACGAACGAGATCTGATACCGCTCCTGCATGTGCCGCATCAGACTGAGGATCGCGGCGCCGGTGCGGCTGTCCAGGTTGGCGGTCGGCTCGTCGGCGATCACCAGCTTGGGCTTGAGTGCCAGCGCCCTGGCGATGGCGACCCGCTGCCGCTGTCCGCCCGAGAGCTGCCCAGGCAGGTTTCGCGCCTTGTCCGCCAAGCCGACGGCCTCCAGGAGTTTGGGCACCCGGTCGGCCCTTACCTTTGGCGAGGCCCCTGCGAGAAGCAACGGGTACTCGATGTTCTCGTAGGCGCTGAGCACGGGAAGCAGGTTGAAGTTCTGGAAGATGAATCCGATGTGCTTCGCCCTGAAATCCGACAACTCGTCGTCGGACAGTCGATTGACATCGCATCCCGCCACCACCACTTCGCCCTCATCGGGCCGATCGATGCAGCCCAGCATGTTCAGCAAGGTCGTCTTGCCGCTGCCCGACGGGCCCAGGAGGACGGTGAAGTGGCCCGGGCGAATCAGCACGTCCACGCCCCTGATCACCGGCACGGCGACCGTGTCCAGTTGATAGGTCTTGCGGACCTTGGTCATCACCGCCACGGGCGCAAGCTGTTCGTTCATCCAGGATTCGTCTGCAGCACGTTCGACAGGGAGGGTGAAGCGAGGCGACGGGCTTGGGAGGCGTCACAAGTCGCCGCCTGCTCGTGGCGGAGCACGTCCAACTCTATCGGCATTTCCGCCTCGATGGACAAGGCCTGGTCAACCGGCCGCCAGGCGGTTGACCAGGCCGGCAGGCGCCCAATCGCGCAACAGTTGTATCCAGTGCGTCCCATCTGGCGATGCAGCACTCAAGTCGGGTCGGCAATGGCCGTATTCCATGGCGTCGGTTCGGGTTGCATGCCTTCGCATGAGGCCGGACCGGCGAAGGAAGGCGATGGACCATAGGAAGCACTCATGGCGCTCGACGGTGCGACGCTGGACGCACCAGTTCGTGCGTGCGGCGATCGCCCGGCTGCCCACCGCCTGGAGATTTGCACTCTTCAGATCGATGGTGAGCTGCGACCCGGCTCCGGATCCACGCCTGCAATTGAAGATCGCCGACAGCCAGGAAGAACTGGAGGCCTGCTTCGCCCTGCTCCATGATGCCTATGTCGGCGCCGGGTTCATGAAACCCGATCCTTCGGGGTTGCGGGTGACGATCTACCACGCGTTGCCGACCACCACCACGCTGTGCGCCAAGGTGGACGGCCGGGTGGTGGGCACCTTGTCGCTGATTCGGGACGGCGTGTTCGGCTTTCCCATGCAGTCTGCCTTCGACCTGACGCAGGTGCGGGCCATGCCCGGGCAGATCGCGGAAGTGTCCGCACTGGCCATCCACCCCGAGTTCCGTCGAACCGGCGGCTGGATCCTGTTTCCGCTGCTGAAGTTCATGTACGAGTACTGCACGCGGTACTTCGATACCCGACACCTGGTCATCGCGGTCAACCCCGACAAGATCGAACTGTACGAGTCGCTGCTGTTCTTCCGCCGGCTGGCGGCGCAGCCGGTCGATCGGTACGACTTCGCCAACGGCGCGCCGGCGGTGGGTGCAACCCTCGATCTGCAGGCGGCCTACGCACAGTTCGAGCGGGTCTATGCGGGTCGAGGACAGCGCCGCGACCTCTTCCGCTACTTCGTCCGCACCAACCTGCCCAACATCCGGTGGCCGTCGCGTGCCTATCACACCACGAACGACCCTGTGCTGACCCCGCAACTGCTCGATCACTTCTTCAATCGCCGAACCCGTGTCTTCCAGTCGCTCGATGCTCGCCGCAAGATGTTGCTGCGGTCGATCTATGACGCCAGTTCCTACGAACAGGTGCTCCCGAGCGTCGAAGCACCGGGCGGGATCGCGCTGCGGCGGCACCCGCGGTTTTCGGTCCGGTGCCCGGCCGGGCTCAGGTTGACGGCAACGGGCGCTGCCGCCGACTCGCCGATGCCCCTGGTGGTGACAGAGATGTCGCGCGAAGGGTTCAGGGCGTTGAGCAATGCGGCGCTACCCCTCGAGCAACGGGGGCGGCTCGACATTGAACTGGGCCGCGAGGTGAGGTCGACGATCCGGTGCAGGATTCTTCGGGTGATCTGCGCGGGGCCCCCGTCCCAGTACGCCTTTTACGTGGAAGAGAGCGACCAGGCCTGGCTGCAATGCGTGCTGGCCCTCGAGACGGGGCACACGCATGCAGATCTCAGAGTGGACACGAAGGGCAGCGGGGGACGCACCCCTCCAGACCCGTCGGCTCCGGCCCGGCCCTCTGTTCGAACCGTTCATTCCGATCCGCGGGCGGTGGAACCCTTGGTGGTGGCGTGACGGGTTCAAACAGCGTGGGCGGGTGGGGCCGCCGTCCACCGCCAGTCGAATCGATCTCGCAGGCCAGGGGTGCCCGGTGCCTGGCGATCAAGTCGCGAAAACGTCGTTCCAGCGCACGATGCCACACATTCTTTCACTCTCGCTCCTCAGCGCCCCGCGACCCCCCCGAGGTCGGGGTTGCGGGGGTGTTTTTTGCCTGCATACAGTCCCTGCATCAGGGCCATGGTTGCGAGCAGTGGCCACCCCGACATTGCGCGAATGCGCGTGTGAGTAGGCAAGGCCGGCTTTTCAAGCTCCGGCTCGGTTGAGTCACCGGACAGCCAGCCGGCTTGCACGGGCACGCAGGAGTTCCTGATGATCAGAGTTTTCAACCATTACATGCATGCGTGGACGCTGAAGCGCATCTTGTTCGACTTCGGCTTCGCGTTGCTGCTGCTGGCCGGAGTGGTGGCCATCCAGGCGGGCAATCTCGGCAGCTTCTTCCCTGAGGCCGGGCCCCAGGTGGTGTCACTGGCCGCAGGCCTGTTTGTCATCAACACGGCGTCGGGGCTCTACCAGCTTTCCGGCCGCCGATCGGTCGTCGAGTCGTGCCTGCGGGCCGCGTTCGCGCTCGTGCTGGCGCTGCTGTTCACCCACCAGATCTTCAGGATCGTGCCGATCGACTTCGCCGATCGCGAGACAGTGCGCATCTCCGCGATGCTGGTCATTGCGCTGATCATCGTCAGGCGCGTATTCGTGGCCCACTGGATGGGTCGATCGAAGGAGGGCTCGCGGGTTCTCATCTTTGGCGCCGGGCCGGCTGCGCAATCCGTCGGAGCCACGCTGCGCACGGTGGATCCCCATGCCAAGGTGGTCGGATACCTCCCCGGACCGAACGAGAAGCAGACGGCCATTCCAGAGTCCGAGCGACTGAATGGCGCGCTCTCGCTGACCGACACCGCCAGCCGCCTGAAGGTGGACGAGATCGTGGTGGCACTGACCGAGCGGCGTTCGGGAAGCATGCCGCTTCGCGAATTGCTGGACTGCAAGCTGGCAGGTGTGCGCGTCTTCGACGTGACCACGTATTTCGAGCGCATGTTGGGCCAGATCCGGATCGACTATGTCAACGCCGGCTGGCTGGTGTTCGGCGACGGCTTCAACCAAGGGGTGTACCGCACCACCGTCAAGCGGATCTTCGACATCGTCTGCTCGATGGTGCTGATTCTTCTGGCGTCGCCGGTGATGCTGGCGACCGCCCTTGCGATCGTGATGGAAAGCAAGGGGCCGGTGTTCTATCGCCAGGAGCGCGTCGGCGCGAACGGACGCGTGTTCAAGGTCAACAAGTTCCGCAGCATGCGCACCGATGCCGAGAAGGACGGCAAGCCGGTCTGGGCGGCAGCTCAGGACAGCCGGGTCACGCGGGTCGGCAACATCATCCGCCGGCTGCGCATCGATGAGCTCCCGCAACTGTTCAATGTGCTGCGCGGCGAGATGAGCCTGGTCGGGCCGCGCCCCGAGCGGCCGTACTTCGTCGAGCAGTTGACGCAGGAGATCCCCTACTATGCGGTGCGTCACAGCATCAAGCCGGGGGTCACGGGGTGGGCGCAGGTCAAGTACCAGTACGGCTCGACGGTCGAAGACTCGCAAGAGAAGCTCCAGTACGACCTCTATTACGTCAAGAACCACAGCTTGTTCCTCGACTTCGTGATCCTGTTCGAGACCATCGGCGTGGTGTTGACGGGCAAGGGCGCGCGCTGAGCTGCGCGTCGGCTCGCCGTCAGCAACTCTGCTGCTCGGGCGTGGCTGGTTGAGGTGGTTGTGTCCGCCGGCCTTCCTCTTGCCGCGATGGCGGGCTATGCGGGGGCCGCCCTGGCCCATCTGGCCTTCCTGGCTTATCTGGTCAGGCGTGGCTTCCTCGGTGTCGGGCGTGATGCCTCTTCCAAGGTGTTTGCCGGCGCCATCGTCGCGAGTGCGGCATGGGCCGGCGCCAATGCAGCGGTGCATGCGGGATGGCTGGACCCACGCTGGCCGATCGCCATCGACCTGCTGCGCTATGCCGCCTGGTTCGGCTTCCTCCTGCTGAGCATTGCCCCGGCCACGCAGAATGGCCGCAGCAGGCTGTTTCAATCGCTGGCAGGGGTGGCGGTCGTGCTGTTTGCCTGGGGCGTCCTTGCCAACGTCGGGCAATTGGGCATCCCTTGGCGGCATGTCGACCTTCCGGCGGGCAACCTGTTGGCGATGGGCAGCTTCGGGCTGGTCCTGCTCGAGCAGCTGTTCCGGAACCAGGGCGATGCGACGCGCTGGAATGCCAAGCCGGTCTGCCTGGCGCTGGGCTTCGTGTTCGTGTTCGACTTGTATTGCAGCAGCGAAGCGGTACTGCTGGGTGGGTTCGATGACAGCACGCTGGCGATTCGCGGCGTGGTGCATGCGATGGCCATCCCGTTGCTGGCCCTGGCCACGCGCCGAGACGATCGCTGGGTGGGCAAGATCCAGGTGTCACGATCGGCGGCCTTCTATTCGGCCGCCGTTCTGCTGGTCGGCACCTACCTGCTGTTTGTGTCGGGAGTCGGCTATTACGTCCGCTACTTCGGCGGAAGTTGGGGAAGGGCCCTTCAGCTGGCCCTTCTGTTTGCGGCGCTGCTGATCCTGGCCGCGATCGTCGTGTCCGGCACCGTGCGGTCCACGCTGCGGGTGTACCTGGGGAAGAATTTCTTCAGCTACCGGTACGACTACCGCGAGGAGTGGTTGCGATTCACGGGCCGGCTGTCGTCCACTTCGGGACCGCAGGACGTCGGCTCCCAGGTGGTGCGCGGCCTGGCCGACATGGTGGAGTGCCCCGCGGGCAGCTTGTGGTCGCGCGACTTCGACGGGGATGCCTTCGTGCAGTCGGCGTGCTGGAACGTGCCGCCGTCGGCCGAGCGCGAGCCGGTGGCCTCGGCGTTTTGCAGCTACATGCTGGAGCGCGAGTGGATCATCGACTTCGATGAATTCAGAGCCAGTCCTCGCCACTACGGGGGGCTGATCGTGCCGGTCTGGCTGGCGACGAACCCCACGGTCTGGTTGGCAGTGCCGCTGATCGTCGGGGCGGAGCTCACAGGCTTCGTGGTGCTGGCCCGGCCGCGCGCCGACGTTGAGCTGAACTGGGAGGTGCGCGACCTGCTCAAGACGGCGGCGCGTCAGGCAGCGGGCTTCCTGGCCCAGATGCGTGCCACGGAAGCGCTCCTCGAGGCGCGCAAGTTCGATGCGTTCAACCGCATGTCGGCATTCGTGGTGCACGATCTCAAGAACATCATCACCCAGCTGTCGCTGATGCTCAAGAACGCGCAGCGCCATGGCCACAACCCTGAGTTCCAGCAAGACATGTTGCTCACCGTGGAGAGCTCGCTCGAGAAGATGCGCCAGCTGATGGTTCAGCTGCGCGAAGGAGAAAAGCCGGCGTCCGGGGCTGCGTCAGGAGTGGATCTGCCCTTGATCCTGGCGAGGATGGAGGCCCTGGCCCGCTCGCGCGGCCGAAGCATCGAGGTTCGCATCCTGGACCGGCTGTCCACCCGCGGGCACGAGCAACGTCTCGAACGGGTGATCGGCCATGTTGTGCAGAATGCCCTTGAGGCCACACCCGAATCCGGTACGGTGTGGATCGAGCTGAGGCAGGTGTCGGGCCGGGTGAGCGTGACGGTGGGCGACACCGGCGTGGGCATGTCCCAGGAGTTCATCCAGACGCGCCTGTTCCGGCCCTTCAGTTCAACCAAGCACAGCGGCATGGGCATCGGCACCTACGAGAGCTTCCAGTACATCAAGGAACTTGGCGGAACCATTCAGGTGGCCAGCCAGCCAGGCGAAGGAACCGTGGTGACCTTGCTGCTGCCGTTGTTCGAACATCGTGCACGTTCCGATCTGCAGATGACCTCTCCCACATGAGCACCGCTCCTTCGTCTCCACTGTTGATCGTCGAGGATGATCTCTCGCTGCAGAAGCAGATCAAGTGGTCGCTCGACAAGTTCGACTCGGTCACGGCAGCAGACCGCGAATCGGCTCTGGCCTTGGCGCGGCGCGTCCAGCCGTCCGTGGTGACCATGGACCTGGGCCTGCCGCCGGATCCCGATTCGGTGTCCGAGGGATTTCGCCTGCTCGAGCAACTGCTGGATCTCGACCCCAACACCAAGGTCATCGTCCTGACAGGCCAGAACGACCATGCCAACGCCATCCGCGCCATCGGGCTCGGGGCATTCGACTTCCTGGCCAAACCGTTCGAACCCGAGCTGCTCAATGTGATCGTGGACCGGGCATTCCGCTTTGCGGAGTTGCAAAGCGAGAACCGCCGGCTTCAGGCGATGCACCAGCCGGATGCGCTGTCGGGCCTGCTGACCCGTGATCCGGCCATGCTGAAGGTCTGCCGGACGATCGAGAAGGTGGCGACCAGCGACGCGACCGTCCTGGTGCTGGGCGAGAGTGGCACCGGCAAGGAGGTGCTGGCACAAGGCCTGCACCAGGCATCCAAGCGCACCGGCCGCTTCGTGGCGATCAACTGCGCCGCCATCCCGGAGGCCTTGCTCGAGAGCGAACTGTTCGGCTACGAGAAGGGCGCGTTCACGGGCGCCGCGAAGACGACGCCGGGCAAGATCGAGACGGCGCATGGTGGAACGTTGATGCTCGATGAGATCGGCGACCTTCCCCACCCCTTGCAGGCCAAGCTGTTGCGTTTTCTGCAGGAACGCAAGATCGAGCGCATCGGAGGTCGCAGCGAGATTCCGGTCGACGTCCGCGTGGTCTGCGCCACCCACCAGGATCTGAAGCAGCAGATTGCCGACCAACGCTTCCGCGAAGATCTGTACTACCGGCTTGCCGAGATCGTCGTGAACGTGCCGCCGCTGCGACAGCGGCAGGGCGACTCGGTGTTGCTGGCCAACGCCTTTCTGCGGCGGTTTGCCCAGGACCAGCGTCGAGGCACGTTGAGCTTCACCGACGGCGCGATTGCGGCCATCGAGAACCACGCCTGGCCAGGCAATGTTCGCGAACTGGTGAACGCAGTGAAGCGCGCGAGCATCATGGCAGATTCGGGCAGGGTGACGGCCGAGGATCTGGCGTTGGCCGGCGCAGATGAGGTGGAAGGTGGCTCGGGCGGTCAGCCCGAAAGCCTTGACCTGAGGGCCGCGCGGGAGGCCGCCGAGCGGCAGGTGGTGCTGGCAGCCTTGGGCCGCGGCAATGGCAATCTGGTCAAGGTTGCCGAGATGCTCGGCGTGAGTCGGCCCACTCTTTACGACCTGATGAACAGGCTTGCCATCAAGCACAATGCCAGCTTCGAAAAGTAGGGGGGCGAGATGCGACGACTTTACGGGCGCCTGTTTTGCGCAATCTTCGCTGCGAGCGCCCTGCTCCTGCAGGCCTGCGGTGGATTCGACGAAACGAAGTCCCTCGAGTCGGCCAAGGCCAACTTGGCCAAGCAGGACTACCGCACGGCCGCGATCGAGCTGAAGTCGCTGATTCAAAGCAATCCAAAGTCGGCGGAAGGTCGCTATCTCCTGGGCACGGCCCTGCTGGGCAGCGGCGACGCGCCTGGCGCCATCCAGGAGCTCGAGAAGGCCAAGGAACTCGGCTACAGCGACGCCTGGGTCCTGCCTGAAATGGCCCGCGCGATGGCAGCTGCAGGCCAATCGCAGAAGGTCATCGACAGGTTCTCGACCACCCAGCTTCCCGATGCGAAGTCGTCGGCCAGCCTGCGCGCATTGGTGGCGGCAGCTCTCTTTGCCAAGGGGCAAACCAAGGCCGGGCTGGAAGCTGCCGACGCGGCGCTCAAGTTCGACGCCAAGAACATCGCCGCTCGCATGTTGCGATCCCGCATCCTTGCCAGCCAGGGCTCGTACGACGAGGCGCTGCGATGGGTCGATGAGGTGATTGCCGAGGAACCGAAGCGCCTCGAAGCACTTCACCTCAAGGGTGAAATCGTCTGGCTCAAGACATCCGATGCCAAAGCGGCGCTGCCGGTGTTCCGTCAGGCTTTGGCGATCGATCCAAAGTATCCCCCGGCCCACCGGTCGATCATCCGGATCCAGTTGCATCAGCGTGACTTGCCGGGATTCCGCGCGCAAGTGGCTGCGCTCAAGCAGGCCAGCCCGGAGGCCATCGACGTGGCGCTGTTCGAGACGCAGGCGGCGCTGCTGGAGGGAGACCTGAAGAAGGCTGGCGAGCGCGTGCAAGCGCTGATGAAGCTCAGCCCTGACCATCCGGTCATCAGGCAGTTGGCCGGGGCGGTCGAATTGCGCAACGGCAACTACCGTGCGGCAGAGAAGCACCTGAGCAAGGCGCTGCAGGCCGCGCCCGACCTGCCAGCGGCTCGCCGTCTCCTGGGCCAAGCCTTGCTGCAGGCCGGCGAGCCGACCCGAGCCCTTTCCGTTCTGCAGCCGCTGCTGGCTCAGGAAGGGGCCTCGGCCGAGGTGGTCGCCTTGGCCGCCGAGGCATACCTCACGGCCGGGGATGTCCAGAAGGCCGAGCAGATGTTCGGCCAGGCCACCAAGCTCGAAGGAGCCGAAGGCGTCAAGGCCAAGACGGCGTTGGCTTTGATGCGGTTGGCCAAAGGCGATGCCACCGCAGCCCTGTCGCAGCTCGAGGGTTTGGCGAACCAGGGCGCCGGCGACTATGCCGACCTGGCGTTGATCAGCATGCGCATGCGGCGCGGCGAATATGCCGAAGGCCTCGCAGCAGTCGATCGGCTCGAGCGCAAGAGGCCCGGTTCGGCACAACCCCACGCGATCAGAGGACGCATTCAGAGGTTGCTCAAGAACCCCGACGGGGCGCGGGCAGCCTTCGAGAAGGCGTTGACTGTCGACCCGAACTACTACCCTGCAATCACGGAACTGGCGGCAATGGACATTGACGCCCGGAAGTTCGATGCGGCCATGAAGCGCCTTCAGGACGCAGCAGCTCGGATGCCCACCGATCCGCGTCTGTGGCTCGATCAGGCCGACGTACGACGCAAGGCAGGGGCCAAGCCTGACGAAATCGAAGGGCTGCTTCGCAAAGCCAGCGCGGCCGATGCCGGCGCCGCACTGCCCCGCTTCATGCTGGTGGATCACCTGCTTGCGCAGCGACAGGCCAAGGAGGCCCTGTCGGTCGCGCGCGAAGCCGCGGCTGCACTGCCCGAGGATCAGTCGTTGCAGTTCGCGCTCGGGCGTGCACAGATGGAGAACGGCGACGTCCAGCAAGCCATTGCCACCTTCATCAAGGTGGCGGCCGCCACCCCCAATTCATCCGAGCCGCTGATGGGCCTTGCCAGCGCGTACATCGCCAATCGCGACTTGGTGTCGGCGCGCAAGACCTACCGGCGCGCACTCGAGATCTCGCCCGACTACCTGCCGGCGATCCAAGGGCTGGTCAAGGTCAGCCTGGCCGACAAGCAGTTCGACGAGGCCCTTCAGATCGCGCGTGCACTGCAGAAGCAGCAGCCGAAGAGTCCCCGCGGCTACCAGATCGAAGCCGACATCCATGCCAGCCAGCGGGCCTGGGAGCCCGCGGTCAAGGCACTGCGCGAGGCCCTCAACAAGCGGGCATCCACCGACATCGCGATCCGGCTTCATGTGCTGTACGCCATGGCCGATCGGTCCAGTGAGGGCGATCGCTTTGCCGAGGGCTGGCTGCGGGCGCATCCGTCCGACGCGGGGTTTCACTCCCACCTGGGTTGGATGGCCGTC
>Ga0268298_10001658_pt1 | contig 25752 bp, 19 predicted proteins | sample WWTPWeurt_MetaG_FD_194462 | JGI IMG/M metagenome (GOLD analysis project Ga0268298, IMG submission 194462) | Activated sludge microbial communities from WWTP in Nijmegen, Gelderland, Netherland - WWTP Weurt | ecosystem: Engineered > WWTP > Aerobic digester > Activated sludge | place...
AATTGGACGGTTTTTCAATGTGAAAGTGGATGGTTTTTCGTTGTGAATTTTAATCTTAATTTTGCTGAGGTGGTTGGTTTTTCGTTGTTAAAGTGGTCGGTTTTTCGATTGACAAAAACATGGGCAAACATTTCCAGTGCTGCAACAAAGAACCGATGAGCTGCTGATCCAACTTCCCGGCGGAGAGCAGCGTTTCATTGCCCTGAGTTGGACCGATCAAGCCGTAACACCCGTAACACAACCAGGAGCATACTTTTTGCTGGATCAGTTGGTCAATTTACGTAAACGTCTGGACGCCATTTACCAAGATCGGCGGCATTCGGGCACAATACCTCCTGAGAGAGAACAACAACTTGAAGGAGGAGCACATGGAAAATCCAGTGCAGTTCAGTCTGACCCAATTATCCGCAGAACAACAAGCTCGGGTGATCGCCCTATTAGTGCAGATGATCCTGCATCAACTGAGCAAGACAGTGGTGGAGGGGAAAGCGAATGACACACCCAACCACTAAAATCCAAGCGGATCATCTGCAACGCCGGGCCTATATCTATGTTCGGCAATCGAGTCTGATGCAGGTGCAAGAACACCAAGAAAGCACTCGTCGACAATATGAACTTCAACAGCGTGCCAGGCAACTGGGATGGTCGCAAGAAAGCATTGTGGTTTTGGACATGGATCTAGGGCATTCGGCGACCAACCCGCACATCACCCGGAGTGGGTTTGAGCAGTTATTGGCTGCAGTTGCGCTAGGAGAGGTAGGAGCCATCTTCAGCGTGGAAGTTTCACGTTTGGCGCGCCAGGATAGCGAATGGCATCGGTTAGTAGAACTAGCAGCCCTGAGTGGGGCATTGCTCATCGATGAGCAGCAAGAGTATAATCCTCGAAGCTTGGACGATCGCCTGCTGCTGGGATTCAAAGGCCTGCTCTCCAGCCTGGAAGTACGCCAGATGGGGATGCGGCTGTGGGAAAACAAACTGCGCAAGGCTCAACGCGGAGAACTGCGCATCCACTTACCGGTGGGTCTGGTCTATGATCGTCAGCAAGGAGTGCGACTGGATCCCAACGAACAGGTTCAGGCTGCCGTGAGGCTACTGTTCGAGCGATTTCGGTTGAGCGCTTCGGTCAGCCAGGTTGTACGTTACTTTCACGAGAACGAACTGCTGTTTCCCAAACATAAAAAAGGCTGGGAAGGGCATTTGGAATGGGGCCCGCTCACTTGCCAGCGGGTGGGTGCGGCCTTAACCAACCCGGCATACGCCGGGGCGTACGTTTACGGACGCATCACACGTCGGGCGGCGGCGAAAACGGCAGCCCAGATGCACCGGCCAAAAGTTCGATTATCTCAAGAAGCCTGGTTGGCCGATCTGAGACAGGCCTTCCCCGCTTACATCACCCAGGATGAGTTTGAATCCAATCAGGCTCAACTGGCACAGAATCGACCGAAAACTCTGGGAAAGGGACGACGGCAAGACGGCATGGCGCTTTTGAGTGGGATTGTGTTGTGTGGACGGTGTGGGCAACGGATGCACGTGGTCTATAGTGGGAAAGATCACCAGCATATCACTTACGTGTGTGACCGCAGCCAAAGAAGCTATGCCCAGCCCGCCTGTCAGCGTGTGCCAGGTCAGGAAGTGGATCAGGCTGTGGCTGCCGCGATACTTGCTGCCTTGACTCCCACTCAAGTGGAACTCAGTTTAGCAGTACTCGTAGAGATCGAGCGCCAGCAGGCGATCCTATGCCAGCAATGGGATTTGCGCCTGGAAGCCGCTGGCTATGCCGTTCGTCTGGCTCAACGTCGTTACGAACAAGTGGACCCGGAAAATCGCCTGGTAGCCCGATCTTTGGAAAAAGAATGGGAAGCGCGCTTGCAGGAACAACAAGCCCTGAAGACCGACCTCGAGCGCTTCAAAAAGCAGGTTCCTCTCAACCTGGACGAAACCCAACGCCAGCGTTTGCTTAGTCTTGCTGCCGACCTGCCTAAAGTATGGCAGGCCGAAACAACTTCCTGGGCAGAGCGCAAAGAACTGTTCCGGTTGTTGGTTGCTGATGTCACCCTCACCCGCCAGGATAACGAAATCCTGGTGAAGCTACGTTGGCATACCAATCTCGTGGATACCTTCCCTGTCGCTTTTCCCACCCGTGGTGCTCCTCCTCTGCCTGAATCGGTCATTCAGCGTGTTCGTCAATTGAGCAGAGCTCACACCGATGGAGAAGTCGCCAAAATCCTCAACCAAGAGGGCTTTTCTACCGCCCAGGGCAAGCCCTTTGATGCTCATCGGGTGCAAGGCTTACGCCGCCGATTTGGCATCCAGCGATCATCATAAGATATTATGTTTATATAGGTGCATTATGCCAACGTCTTCCCAGAGAGCCATAGTTTTGCGCACCCGGGCAAACGGAAATGCAGCGGTCGAGTGAACTGGGGAGCTATCGCTGCCCGTCATGCCTTTTAGTTCATTATCAGCTAGATTTTTAACTTCTTTTTTATTCATTAAATCATAAATTCAATATAAAATAAATTTAGCAAGGTTTTATCAATTTTAATTTCGGCGAACTCGACCAGAAGCACTACTGAACCGTCAGTTCGGGATAAGAGATTTTTGGGTGTTGTTTTGGTGGCTACGCCAAAACAACACCCAAAACAACCTCTTTTCGAACTAACCCGAACTGGCACTACTGAAGCATGACAACATCCGCAGCACCGCCGACCAATGAACAAAATCGCCCAGGAGGAGCAGGTGATCATTCCTACCATTCTTCTTATAGACGATGAGCAGGAGAGCGTCAAGGCAGTCAGAAACTGCTTTGGACAGGCCGGGGTAAATTATCCGCTGCATGTCTTTGATGATGGTGAAAAAGCCATTGACTATCTTTCCGGCAAAAACCAATATGCTGACCGCGCCATTTACCCGCTGCCATTTCTTGTACTGCTGGATTTGAATCTGCCTGGCAAGAGCGGGTTTGAAGTCCTTGTGTGGGTAGAGCACAGCCCGAGCTGGATTCGCTGCCGGTCGTCATTCTTTCCAAGGCAACCGATTTCTATGTCATCCGCCAGGCGTATGAACTTGGAGCGAATGGCTATTTGGCAAAACCCTTTGCAGTTGAAGAACTATACAACTATATTTTGCGCCACTCTGCCCCGCCCCAAACCGAGCTGGTAGAGCGCCGGCAGATTATTGAAAATCTACGCCGCTCAGAAGAACGCGTCCGCTTTGCCCAACAGGCGGCACACATCGGGAGCTGGGAGTGGGATATCCAGGCCGACCAGCTTTACTGGTCGGATGAAATGTACAAAATATTCGAAAAAGATCCGGCCGAATTTAAGCCAGATAACACCTTGTTTTATGAATCCATCCTGCCTGAAGACCGGCCAAAAGCGGCCCAGGCCGTGCATGAGGCCCAGGTCGAACGAAAACCGCTTGAGATGGAATTTAGAATCCTGACGGCTGATGACAAAGTCAAATGGTTGCATGCCCGCGGGATGATTACCTTCAGCGAAAGCGGCGAACCTGTGCGCTCTGCCGGAACCATGCAGGAAATAACCAAGCGAAAGCAGGCCGAAGAAGAGCTGCACGCCCAAAATCTGCTGCTTACGACCATTATCAACAGTCCGCCTGACGATCTTATCTTTGCCCTGAACTGTGATTACGAGTACATTGGCTTTAACGAAAAACACCGGAGCGAAATGAAAAAGGTCTGGAATGTTGATATCCAAAAAGGGATGAACATTCTGACCCTGATGCCCAACCCTGAACTGCGCACTCTGGCGCGTCAGAGTATGGATCGGGCCCTGGCAGGCGAAGCCTTCGTGGAAATCCAACACCAACCCGATCATGATTTCTATTATGAATTATCCTGGAACCCAATCCATACCAGGGACGGTGACACCTCTGGCGTCGCCGTCTTCACCCGCAATATCACCAAACGAGTTCAGACCGAGAAACTGCTTAACAATCAGATTGAAGAATTACGCCGCTGGTACGAAGTGACCCTGGACCGCGAAATGCGGATTTTGGAGTTAAAGAAAGAGGTGAACGATCTACTTTTTGCTCATGGACAACCCGCCCGCTATCCAGTTGTGCAGAATCTGAAGGTTGATTAAGGCAAAACCAGGTGAGTGATTTATTCTCAAACAGCCTCTTCCAAACCCTGGCCTGGCTGTTTTCGATTGTACTCATCTTCGAATGGAGGGCTTCGCACTGGCAGTCCCGACACCGCCGCAGCTTGCAGGTTGTATTTGGCCTGCTGTTGGGGGCGGCTGGGATCTTTTTGTCACTCCCCACATTCCAGGATCCCAATAATCCGATTCTAAAAATTCAGGTTGGGGTGTTTGGGCTTTCCGGCTTTTTCTTTGGCCCAACACCCATCCTTCTGGCAGTCTTGACCAATATTGGTTTTGGTTTGGCGGCAGGTGATCTAACCACCGCTGCCGCTCTAGCCGCGGCTGTGACAGTGGGTCTGGTCTGGCGGTTGAACCGGCGCCCGGGTCAGCCAGTGGGTGAAACCTCCTGGCGCAGCCTGGCCGGGATGGCAGCCGTCATCCATCTGGCAGTTTTGACAGTGGTTTTCAGCATGAATTCCGCAGCAGTAGTGTTCACCCCCCTCCAAATAACCGGGACACTCATTCAGCCTGTAGCCACATTTTTCATCGGGACACTGATCATACGACACATGCGCCGGGAAAATCAAATCAAACAACTGTGTGAGAACACAGAAAATCTCAAAAAAAGCGAAAAGCTTTACCGCCTGCTAACCGAAAGCATGAAGGATGTGGTCTGGATCCTGGATACGGAGACGATGCACTTCCGTTATATCAGCCCGTCAGTCGAAAAGCTGCGCGGCTTCACACCAGAAGAGGTTATGGCTGTCTCAGCCTATTCTGCTTTAAGCCCCCAAAGCGAAATCACGGTTAAAAACAATATCCTGGCGCTTAGCGATGCTTACCGCCAGGGCAAAATTCCTGAGGACCAATATTTTACTGAGGATATCGAACAGCCTTGTAAAGATGGGTCAACGGTCTGGACAGAGGCAATAACCCGCTTTTCCATCAACCCGGACAACAACCACGTTGAGGTGCGAGGAGTCACCCGCGACATCAGCGCCCGCAAAAAAGCGGAACTCGAACGCGAACAGGCGCTGGAAGCGCTGCGCAAATCGGATGAAAGCTACCGCCAGATCTTTGAGCACGCCGCAGATGGCATTTTCATCACCGATCAGCAGGGCCAATTTCTGGCGGTCAACGCCAGCGCCTGCGCCAGGCTGGGCTATTCGCTTCAGGAGATCCTCAAACGCAGTCTGCCAGAGCTGGTTGTGACTGACCAGGCGCTCAATCTAAGCAGCCAAATTATCGAAATTAAAATGCGCCACAAGCACGGAACCCTGATCGATGTTGAGGCAAGCCAGCAGTGCCTGCCCGACGGCCGGGTGCAGATTGTGGTCCGCGATATTACGCAACGCAAAATCGCAGAGGCCCAAACCCAAACAGCCTATACCCAAATGGAAGAGATGCTGCGCTCCAAGGATCGCTCCCGCCTGGCGATGCTGAGCCTGATTGAAGACCTGAAAAAAACCGAAGAAAAGCTGCGCCTCCTGAACAGCGAGTTGGAAGACCGGGTGGCAGTCCGCACGGTGCAGTTGGAAGCTTCAAACAAAGAACTTGAAGCCTTTGCCTATTCTGTTTCCCATGATTTACGCGCCCCGCTCAGGGCAATTGATGGTTTCTCGCAAATTCTGGTCCAGGAGTACAACGATAAACTGGACGCCGAAGGCCAGCACATTATTGATGTGATCCGCAGCAGTGCCAAAAACATGGATCACCTGATCACCGATCTGCTGTCGCTGTCACATGTAAGCCGGAGTGAGCTGAAACATACCCCAATCGATATGGCTGACCTGGCCAAATCCGTTTTCTATGAACTTGCCAACAGCGAGACCCAGAAAAAAACCAGCCTCCAAATTGATCCGCTGCCGGCTGCATCGGGCGATCCAACCCTGCTGCGACAGGTCTGGGTCAACCTGATCTCAAACGCCATTAAATATTCAGCCCCCAAACCAGAGTGCAGCATTCAGATTGGCAGCCGCCAGGAAGCTGACGAGCTGATCTACATTATCAAAGACAATGGAGTCGGGTTTAATCCCAAATACAAAGCCAGGCTCTTTGGTGTTTTTTCCAGGCTGCACAAAGCCGAGCAATTTGAGGGTACCGGGGTTGGGTTGGCCATTGTCCAAAGAATTATCATGCGCCACGGCGGCAAGGTCTGGGCAGAAAGCGAACTGGGCCAGGGCGCAACTTTTTACTTTTCACTGCCACTCCCCAAAAAAACTGGATTAGCCTATGCCAAACTCCATCCCAGCCCAGCCAGAACGCAGCAGTAAAACAAACCTAATATCTGCAGCCCTGAACCGGTTTTCAAATAATCGGGCTGTCATTTATCTGGTCAGTTTTTTAATTGTCGGGCTCGCCAGCCTGACCCGTTACCTGTTTCTAGCCAACTTAGGGCGGGCAACGCCTTATCTCACCTATTACCCGGCGATCATGCTGGCAGCCTACCTGGGGGGGATTTATCCGGGTCTTTTGGCCACCCTGCTTTCCGGCCTGATCTGTTTATTTTGGGTTCAAGAAGGCCATATGTCGCCTGTGGAAACCCTGGCCCTGGGGGTTTTCATTTTCAGCAGCGCCATGATCTCGCTGATTACCGAGGCGATGCGGCGGGCCAATGTCAGGGCCAGGCTAGCCCAGGCCCAGGCCGAAGCATCCAACCAGGCCAAAAGTGTTTTCCTGGCCAACATGAGCCACGAACTGCGCACCCCGCTCAATGCGATTCTGGGGTTCTCGAACCTGATGCGCAACGATTCGGATCTTTCGAAGGAAAACCGCGAAACCCTGGATATCATCAACCGCAGCGGTGAGCACCTGCTGAATTTGATTAATGATGTACTGGATATGGCAAAAATTGAAGCCGGACGGATCAAAGCCGAAAACAGTGAATTTGATCTGAGTGAGCTGGTCCTGGAAGTAACCGGACTGATGCACGGGCGGGCGGAGGCCAAAGGCCTGACACTGGAGGTTGAAGGTATCGGCAGTGATCCGGTCTATCTAATTTCAGACAGCGCCAAGCTGCGCCAGATCTTGATCAACCTGACCGGAAATGCGATCAAGTTTACCTCTAAGGGGTTTGTGCGCCTGCGCTTCAACCTGTCTCAAGCCGAAGGCAGTCAGCCAATCCGGCTGCACATTGAGGTCCAAGACAGCGGGGTGGGGATTGCGCCGGATGATCAGGAAAAAATCTTTGAGCCTTTTGTCCAGGTTGGGCAGTCCAATCTGCAAAAGGGGACCGGCCTTGGCCTGGCAATTACCCGTAAATTTGTGGAGCTGCTGGGCGGCAAGGTCTGGGTTGCCAGCCGGCCTGGAGAGGGTTCCAATTTTCAGATCAGCATACCAGTTATGCCCGCTCCTGAATCGGCCAGCCGCAGATCCAAATTCAACCAGCGCAAAGTAGTTGGGTTGGCGCCAGGTCATACCGAACAGCGCATCCTGATTGTAGAAGACCAGATGGAAAACTGGCTGCTCTTGAAGCATATGCTGGAGCGCTGCGGACTGACGGTGAAGGTGGCAGAAAACGGCGCTCTGGGCGTGGCTGCCTTCAAAGAATGGCAGCCCGCCTTGATCTGGATGGACATCCGGATGCCGGTCATGGACGGGCTGGAAGCCACCCGCCGGATTCGGGAGCTGCCAGACGGTAAAGATGTCAAGATCATTGCTCTGAGCGCTTCTGTCTTTCGGGATGAACGCGACCGGATCATGACATTTGGCATGGATGACTTCATTCGCAAACCTTACCAGTTGAACGAGATCTACGATACCCTCACCCGCCATCTGGGGCTGCAATTTATTTACGAGCAGGAAGCCCGGCTGGAGGAGAATAAACACCTGGAAGCGAGTGACATGGCTGTTTTATCGTCTGCGCAGCAGGCTGAATTGGGTGAAGCCCTTGTCAGCCTGAATATCGGCAACATAAATCTCTGCCTGGGAAAAATCAGGCAGGACAATCCAGACCTGGCAGCATGGATCGAAGGCTATACAAAAAACTACAATTTCAGCCCAATCATTCAGGCCCTGGAGAATGCTTCCCGAACCGGTGAAGCAGAAAAGGACAAATCATGACTCTCAAAGGCGAAATTCTGATCGTTGAAGATAACCACGCCTCACTGCGGCTGCTGGCAGAAATCCTGACTGATGAAGGCTACCTGGTGCGCCCGGCGGATGGCGGTGCAATTGCCCTGGCATCGATCAACGCCAAACTGCCCGATCTGATCCTGTTGGACATTCAGATGGAAGACATCAACGGCTTTGAGGTTTTGAAGGCCGTGAAGCAATCCCCGAAAAGCCGGGAGGTGCCGGTGATATTCCTCAGCGCAAGCACCAATCTGGATGAAAGAGTGGAAGGTCTGCGCTTTGGGGCGGTGGATTTTATTTCCAAGCCTTACAAGAAAGAAGAACTGCTGGCGCGGGTTGCCATTCAAATTCAAATGCGCAAACTGTACGCTGAGATCCAGCAGCAGAAAGACCAGCTTGCTCAAACGGTGGAACAACTCAAAGCAGAAATAGAAGACCGCCAACGGGCCGAAGCCGCCCTGCAGCGTTTGAATGACGATTTGGAGCAGCGCATCGCCCAAAGAACGGCTCATTTGGAGGCAGCCAACCGCGAGCTGACCGCCTTCACCTACTCGATTTCACATGATCTGAGGGTTCCGCTGCGGGCAATTGCCGGATTCTCGCACATCTTGAGTGACGAATACCGCACAATTTTGGATGGCGAAGGTCAGCGTCTGCTGGGCGTGATCCACCAGAACACGGTTAAGCTCGAATCGTTGATCGATGATATTCTGGTTCTGCTGCGCATCAGTCAGAACCAGCCGCTTCTCTCCACGGTGGATATGCAGCGGATGGTGAGCGCCGTTTACCAGCAGGCAGCCACACCAGAGGCACGCGCCAGAATCAGCTTCGACCTGCAGCCGCTGATGCCGGGTTATGCAGACACGCAGTTGATCAGGATGGTTTGGGAGCATCTGATCTCCAACGCCATCAAATTCAGCTCACCCAGGGAGCATCCCAGGATTGAAGTCAGCAGCCAGATTGAGGAAGAAGTTGTCGTGTATTGTGTTAAGGACAATGGAGTCGGCTTTAACCCTCAGTATTACCACAAGCTGTTCGGCCTTTTTGAGCGCCTGCATAAAGTGGGTCAATTTGAAGGTAAAGGCGTAGGGCTGGCGATTGTCAAACGGATTGTGGAGCGGCACGGCGGCAGGGTCTGGGCTGAAAGCGCACCCGACCAGGGGGCCGCATTTTATTTTTCAATTCCCTTTGTAAAGGAAATCCTATGAGCAGCGACAACGAAGTGGATATCTTGGTGGTTGAAGACAACGCCAGTGATGCTGAATTGACGATTCGGGCTTTGAAGAAACAACACAACGCCAACCGAATTTTCCTAGTTACGGACGGCGAGGAAGCATTGGACTTCGTTTTTGCGCGCGGCAGTCATCAGGGGCGCAATAAAGCGGCAAAGCCGAAACTGATCTTGCTGGACATCAAGCTGCCCATGGTAAATGGATTGGAAGTGCTGAAAGAGCTGAAATCGAACTCCGCCACCAAGGGAATCCCCGTCGTCATTCTGACCTCCTCCGCTGAAGAGGTCGACATTTATGAGAGCTACCAGGCGGGCGCCAACAGCTACATTGTCAAACCAGTCGACCTGGAAAATTTTATGAGTGCGATTGCCAACCTGGGCATGTACTGGACCTTATTAAACAAGGCGCCGATTTAATTTGGAGATGGGGTGCCAGCAGAGCATCCACAATCCAAACTCGACCCATTTTTCACCACCAAAGGCGTGGGGAGAAGTACGGGACAGGGGTTGTAGATCGCCCACAATATCATCGTCAAGCAGTACAATGGACAGATCTACGTTCAGTCCAGGCACAGAATTGGAACAACCTTTACGATTGAGCTGCCCAGGGAAAATGAATTGGAGGAAAATGAGAATGGCTGAGCAAAAAAGAAAGATCCTTTTCGTTGACGATGATGCCTTCGTCTTGCGCGGGTATAAGCGCTCTCTGATGCAGTACGCCAACGAATGGGAGCCCTATTTTGCCACCAACGGCCGGGAAGCCGTGCAGATTCTCAGCCAGATCCTGGTGGATGTCCTGGTGACTGATTTGCGCATGCCCGGGCTGGATGGCAACGGCCTGCTGGAGTATGTGAGCCACAATTTTCCAGAGGTCATCCGGTTTGTTTTATCCGGGAATATCGAGGAGACCAAATCGCTGGCCACCGCTCACCTGGCCCACCAGCTCATACCCAAACCGTGCGACATGGATAAACTGCACCAGATGATTGAACAAACCTGCCAACTGCGGGATGTCCTCAGTAACCCCAACCTGGCTCGAATGGTGACGGGGGTCAAAAAAATCCCGCCTCTGCCCACTTTATACGCCCGCCTGATATCCGAACTGCAATCAGATGAACCGGCCACCCGGGTGATCGGCGAGATTGTCGCTCAGGATGTGGCCATGACGGCCAAAGTCTTGCAGCTGGTCAATTCGGCCTTTTTTGGCTTGCCTGGGGCCATCACCAACCCGCAAAAGGCGGTTACCATCCTGGGGATCAACACCATAAAGACCCTGGTTTTGGGAAGTTATATTTTCTCAGAATACCAGGGCTACGGCAGCCGCTACCTCTCCATTGACACCCTCTGGTACCACAGCCTGGTGGTCAGCAATCTGTCCAAAGCCATCGCCCAGGCAGCCGGGCTGGATCAGAAAAAGCAGGGCGAGGCGCAGCTGGCGGGTATGCTGCACGACATCGGCAAACTGTTACAGCTCAGCATTACTGGTTTTTTTCAGCCGCTTGAATTTGACAAGAACAAAGTCAAATTAAGTTCAGAGTACGCTGCCTATGGAACCTCTCACGCCGAACTGGGGGCATATTTGCTGGCCTTGTGGGGGCTGCCGCAAACAATCATCGAGGTGGCGGCCTATCACCATTTTCCATCCAGGTTGGGGTCAGCCCAATTTGGGGTGATTTCGGCCCTGCACACAGCCAATGGGCTTTTTCACCTTGAAATGGACAGCGATAAAACCAGCGAGTTTTCAAAGTATCTTGACCTGGATCATCTCCTGGCGTGCCAGGTGCTGCCAAACCTGAATGATTGGCGCCAGTTGACCAGAAAAATGCTGGATGATGCAAAGTTCAGGCAATCTGCGATTTAATCCTGCCAAAAACCAAGAAAGGGTTTATACTACACTATTGCAACAAGTGAAAAATAACACAATGTGTTGTAACTGGCACGTACACCAGATGCTGTATACTGGAATGAGCCAAATCCATTTTCGAGGTTCTTTATGTCCGATCAAAATCACCCCCCCTTCGACCCGATGCATGACGTACTGCATTATGAAATGCAGGCCCTGGATGCAATTTTTGCGCCCAAAAACGTGGCCATCATCGGGGCAACCGAAACGCCCAACACCGTGGGCCGCACTGTCCATTGGAATCTGATCAGCAACCCGTTTGGGGGCGCTGTATTTCCAGTCAACCCCAAACGTCCCAGTGTTTTGGGCGTCAAGGCCTATCCCAATGTAGCTTCACTGCCAGAGAAGGTTGACCTGGCAGTCATTACAACCCCGGCGCCAACGGTGCCTGGGATCATCAAAGAATGTGTCGACCAGGGCATCCCAGGTGCGATTATCATCTCAGCAGGCTTCAAAGAAACCGGCCCAGCCGGCGTGGAACTGGAGCGCCAGGTGATGGAGTACGCCCGCGGTAAAATGCGGATCATTGGGCCCAACTGCCTGGGTGTGATGAGCCCGATCAGCGGGTTGAATGCCACATTTGCCAGCGGCATGGTTCGCCCCGGCAATGTGGGCTTCATCAGCCAGAGCGGCGCCCTGTGTACAGCCGTATTGGATTGGAGCCAGCAGGAAAATGTGGGCTTCAGCGCCTTTGTCTCCATCGGGTCAATGCTGGATGTGGGTTGGGGCGACCTGATCTACTACCTGGGCGATGACCCGCGCACAGAAAGCATTGTGATCTATATGGAAACCATCGGGGATGCCCGGGGTTTCCTCTCGGCTGCCCGCGAGGTGGCCCTGACCAAGCCAATTATCGTCATCAAGCCCGGGCGAACCGCCGGGGCTGCCAAAGCGGCGGCCTCACACACCGGCTCGCTGACCGGCAGCGACGAGGTCCTGGAAGTGGCCTTCCGGCGCAGCGGTGTGCTGCGGGTAAACAGCATCGCAGAGCTGTTCTACATGGCGAATGTACTGGCCAAGCAGCCGCGCCCTAAAGGCCGCCGCCTGACCATTTTAACCAACGCCGGCGGCCCGGGCGTGCTGGCGACGGATGCACTCATCACGGGCGGCGGCGAACTGGCAGAGCTTTCTCCAGAAACCATGGAAGCCTACAACGGCCTGCTGCCGTCGGCCTGGAGCCACAACAACCCGGTGGATATCCTGGGCGACGCCAGCCCAGACCGGTACGCCAAAGCCCTGGAGATTGCTGCCAACGACCCAAACAGTGATGGTATGCTGGTCATCCTGACCCCCCAGGCAATGACCGACCCAACCGAAACCGCCGAGCAGCTTAAACCCTATGCCCAGAGCCTGAACAAACCGGTTCTTGCAAGCTGGATGGGCGGCAAGGATGTCAGCCGCGGTGACTCTATCCTGAGCCAGGCCAATATCCCCACGTTCCCCTATCCCGACACAGCAGCCCGCATGTTCGACTACATGGCCCATTACAGCGATATCCTCGGCCGCCTGTACGAAACACCCGCCCTGCCCTCCAGCGACAATGGAGACGGCCCCGACGCCGCCCTGGCCAGCGCCATCATCAAAAAGGTGCGCGACTCTGGGCGGACGATCCTGACCGAATTTGAATCCAAACAGCTTCTGGCTGCCTACTGCATCCCAACCGTGGAAACCCGGATCGCCCTGAGCGAAGCCGAGGCGGTGGGGATCGCCAACGAACTGGGCTACCCGGTGGTGCTGAAACTGCACTCCGAAACGATCACCCACAAGACGGATGTTGGCGGGGTCCAGCTCAATCTTAAAGATGATGCCGAGGTACACCAGGCCTTTAGCGGGATCAAGGCTTCGGTCACCGAAGCGGTCGGCGCAGAACATTTCCTGGGCGTCACCGTGCAGCAAATGTCCAAGCTGGATGGCTACGAGCTGATCCTGGGCAGCAGCAACGACCCGCAGTTTGGCCCGGTGATTTTGTTCGGGATGGGGGGCCAATTGGTGGAAGTGTTTAAAGACCGCTCGCTGGCGCTGCCGCCGCTCAATTCCACCCTGGCGCGCCGTTTAATGGAACGAACCAAAATCTACACCGCCCTGCAGGGTGTGCGCGGCCGCAAACCGGTTGACATGAAAGAGCTGGAACAGCTTCTGGTGCGCTTCAGCCAGTTGATTGTTGAACAACCCTGGATCAAAGAGCTGGACATCAATCCGCTGCTGGCCTCACCCGACCGGCTGCTGGCGCTCGATGCCCGCGTGGTTGTCTACGAAAAAGACACAACCGAAGCCCAGCTTCCCAAGCTGGCCATCCGGCCGTATCCGGCTCAATACACCTGGCAGGTCACAACCCGGACCGGAAAGCAGATCACCATCCGGCCGATTCGGGCCGAAGACGAGCCGAAGATGATCAAATTCCATGAAACTCTGTCTGACCGGACCGTCTTCATGCGCTACATGTCCCCACTTTTGCTGAATGTGCGCGCCGCCCACGCCCGCCTGGCACGGATTTGCCACTGCGACTACGACCGCGAACTGACCCTGATTGCGGTTGAAAATGACGACACCAGCGGCGACGACCGGATTTTGGGCGCCTGCCGGATGAGCAAAATGCACGGCGTGAATGTGGCCCGTTTCAGCCTGCTGGTCAGCGATATCAGCCAGGGGGCCGGGGTAGGCAGCGAGCTGCTCCAAAAACAAATTCAGGTGGCCAAAGCCGAAAAGCTGATCCGCCTGGAGGCGGTCACCTCGCCGGATAACCTGCCCATGCGCAAGCTGCTGGGCCGGCTGGGCTTTGAAATCAAAGACGCCCAGGATGGCAAAATGGTAAAAGCCGGGCTGGACTTAAATTAAATAAAAAACCGGGCGGCAAAGCCGCCCGGTTTTTTATTTAATCGGTGAAAGCCCCAGCCAGAGCACCTGGCGGGTATCCTCGCTCAGCCGGGCGGGGTGCCCGGCAGACAGCCCCGGCGCCCAAAGCACCTGCTGCCCGGAGCACAAAAGCGGCCAGGCCAGGCGGGCCTGCTCGGGCAGGCGGGCGTCCACCATCAGGTCTGAGATTTTTTTGGAATGCCCGTCCAAGCCGAGGGGTTGAAAACGGGCTCCGGGCCAGCGCCGGCGCAGGCTGAGTGGCAGCGCCAGGCGGTCCAGATCGAGCCAGGCCTGGAAGGGATCGCTGTTTGCCAGAGCCTGCTGGCGAGCCAGAACCGGATCGGTCAGCAAGCGCCATTCCAGACGCCAGGTGCGGCTCAGGTCCAGCGAACAGGTCTGCCCGGCGTCCGGCAGCCATGCAAGATCGAGATCAAACGCCGGCCCTGCCAGTTGGGGCCAGGTCAAGCCGCCCAACCCGCCAGGCGGGTCGGCCTCCCAGGCTGCCAGCCAGATATCGCCGCCCTCACGCCAGGCACGCAGCCCACCGGGCAGGTCAGCCGGGCCGTGCCAGGCCGGGTCGGCCAGCCAGCCTGCGAAGCGATCCAGATGGTCGAAGTCCAGGTTCAGGAGCCCGGGCCTCAGCAGTCCAAAAGCCCTGCGGGCCAGCAGCCGGCGCAGACCGGGCAGTTCCTCGCCGGCCCGAACGGCCTTCAAGGCCAGGAAACGCTCGCCCTGAGCGCTGAGACAATCGGCCCAGACTTTGGCCGCCAGGGCTTGAAGCACCTCCTGCTCGCCGCGCACCACCTCGGCCAGGCGCAGGACAGCCTGGCGCACAGCGGGGTTATAGGTTTCCAGCTCGGGCAGCAGCTGGCGGCGCAGGCGGTTGCGGGTGTAGGTGATGTCGAGATTGGTTTCGTCGAGCACGGGCTGGAGCGCCTGCTCTGCGCAGTACACCAGGGTTTCGGCTTTTGAAACGCCCAGCATAGGCCGCAGCAGCGGAATTTCAGCGCTCCAGGGGTTTGGCAGCCAGGACAGCGGCATGCCCTGCAGCCCGCCGGAACCGCTGCCGCGCAGCAAGTGAAGCAAGATTGTTTCCACCTGGTCATCGGAAGTGTGGGCAACCGCCACCGCCCAGGCCGCATGCTGCCTGGCCTGGGCAAACAAAAAAGCATAGCGCATTGCCCGGGCAGCAGCCTCAATGCTCTGACCGGTACGGAGCGCCTCGGTGCGCACATCCCCCTGACCCAGCACAAACGGGATCCCGAGCCCGGCAGCCATTTCAGCCACAAAGCGGGCATCTTCGCCGGCCTGAGGGCGCAGGAGGTGATTGAAATGGGCCGCCAGCAGCGGAACGCCCAAGGTATGGAGCCCATGCAAAAGACACAGGCTGTCTGCACCGCCAGAAACGCCCACCAGGCAAAGCCGGCGTCGGGAATCTTCGGGGTAGGAAAAATTTCTCCAAAATTTGGCTACCATATTGTGAAGATTATAGCGTAAAATAAAGGTGCTGGTTATCGTCTCAATAAATCCGGGAAATTGAGTGTAGCAAACGAGGTTTTCCCGCCAACATTCCAAACCAGGCTGTTGAGAAGGTGCGAGCGCTCTTAGTTCAGTCAATGGGTAAAAGATACAATCATTGGGTGAGAGACACCCTTCTTGGAGGTAGGCTATGCCAGAAAAAATCCTCGTAGTGGATGATGATGTCGATACTGTTCGGTTGGTAGGTTTAATGCTGCAGCGGCAGGGCTACCAAATTGTTGCAGCAAACAGCGGTGCGCAGGCTTTGGCTATGGCGCCCAACGAAATCCCCGACCTGATTATCCTGGATGTGATGATGCCCGACATGGACGGGTACGAAGTGACCCGGCGGTTACGCGCCATGCCCACAACCAAAAACACCCCCATCATTATGTTCACCGCCAAGTCGATGGTGGATGACAAAGTGACCGGTTTTGAAGCCGGCGTAGACGATTATTTGACCAAACCGACCCAGCCGCGTGAGCTGATCGCCCATGTCAAGGCGATCCTGGCGCGGGTCAACAAATCCCGCATCCCACAGCCCGAACAGGTCAAACGCGAAGCGGGTTATGTGATCGGGGTGGTTTCGGCCAAGGGCGGCCTGGGCTGCTCCACACTGGCTACCAATCTGGCAGTCAGCCTGCATTACCGCTCCAAAGGCAGCGTTGTGGTGGCCGAGCTGCGCCCGGGTGAAGGCTCAATCGGTCTCGATCTGGGCTATCTTCAGCCCGAAGGTCTGACAAGGCTTCTGCATAAGAAGACCAGCGAAATTACAGCCGAAGCGATTGAGCGCGAATTCTTCTTACACAAGACCGAAATTCGCCTGCTGATGGCCTCTTACAAGGCAGTTGATGCCCGGCTCAAATCCCCGGAAAAAATTGAGGCGATCTGCCAGAACCTGATCTATACGGCCAATATCATTTTGCTCGACCTGGGGCCGGCGATCACAGCGGAAACCGAAAAAGCACTGCCATTTTGCAACGAACTGGTGGTTCCCTTTGAATCGACCCAGCAGATTTTGACCCGCACCGACGGCCTGATTTGCGATCTGGCTGAACGCGGTTTTGGCGAAGGCCGGATCAACGCCGTGCTGTATAACCGTTCACGCTCCGAGCTGAATATGTCGCTGGTCAGCGTCCAGCAGGTCTTCAAACATCCGATCGCAGTGGTCTTTACACCCGCTCCTGAGGTGATCTTCCAGTCGGCCAGGGCCAATATGCCGCTGGTGGCCCAACAGACAGACCATCTGACCTCACAGCAGTTTATCAAGCTGGCAGATCTGATCTTGAAGCGGGTTCCCATCCGCTCATGACCACGCTGACGGGGGATCTGGTGGCTGAGCTGGCGACTCTGGTGGAACTTGTCCGCCAGGCCCAGCATGTGGTGATTTTAACCGGCGCCGGGTATTCCACCCGTTCGGGCATCCCCGATTTTCGTTCTGCTGGCAGCGGGCTGTGGACCAAATACCTGCCGATGGAAGTCGCCTCGCTGACCACCTTCCGGCATAACCCCGAGCTGTTCTTTGCCTGGCTGCACCCGCTTGCCAGTCACATGCTGCTGGCGCAGCCCAATTCGGCCCATCTTGCCCTGGCAGAGATGGAAGCTGCCGGCATCCTCAAAGCAATCATCACCCAGAATATCGATGGCCTCCACAGCCGTGCGGGCTCAAAAAATGTACTCGAAGTGCATGGAACGTTCAACTCACTGACCTGTGTGGGCTGTTTCAAACGTTATTCGGCCAAAGGAGTCATCGAACCTTACCTGGAAACTTCGGCAATTCCGCGCTGCCCGCAGTGCGGCGCCATTTTAAAACCGGATATTATTCTGTTTGAAGAGCAGCTCCCGGTGCGCATCTGGCAGCAGGCCGAAAAAGCCTGCAAAGCGTGCGATTTACTGCTGGTGGCAGGTACCTCGCTGGAAGTGATGCCCTCTGCCAGGCTGCCGGTGGATGTTCTGTCACATGGGGCCAAACTGGCGATTATCAACCAATCCGAAACATTTGTGGATGAGCGGGCCGACCTTGTGCTGCGCGGTGACGTGACCGAAATCATCCCCCTTTTGGCGCGGGAAGTCATCCATGACTGAGCAGGTAACCGCTCCCAGCCTGGAACGTTACCAGCGCCTGATTGAACTTTCACGTGACCTGGCCTCACAGCTCGACCTGAACACCCTGCTGTTCAGGATTGTGGCTGCCGCCGCCGATTTGTGCGACGCCCAGGAAGCCTCGATCTTGCTGTATGATGCCCTGAAGGGCGAACTGCACTTTGAAGCCGCCACCAACATGGGCAACCCGCTCCTGCGCGGCCTGGTGGTGCCTGTGGAGGGGAGTGTCGCTGGCTGGATTGTGACCAACCGCAAACCGGTCATCATTTCAGACGCTCAAAAAGATTCGCGCCTGTTCGGCTCAGTCGGCAAAGCGATCAAACTTTCCACCGATTCGCTGCTGGGAGTGCCGCTGATCAACAAAGACAAGGTCGTGGGCGTGTTGGAAGCGATCAATAAGCGCAGCGGCGAGTTTGATAAGCAGGATCAGGAACTGTTGGCTGCCCTGGGCGGGCAGGCGGCGGTCGCCATTGAAAACTCGCGCCTGTTCTTACAGTCTGACCTGATCGCCGAGCTGGTGCACGAACTGCGCACCCCGATGGGCTCGCTGAACACGGCTGTCCATCTGCTCAGCCGCCCGGGGATCACTCCGGAGCAAAGCGCCAAAATCATCGGGATGATCAGCGACGAAACCAACCGTCTGAGCGAACTGACGACCTCGTTTTTGGATCTCTCTCGGCTGGAATCCGGCCGTGTGCAGTTCAAGACCGAGGCGGTAGATGTGCACAAGCTGCTGGAGAGCTGCGGACTGGCCCTCGCCGGGCGGGCTCTCGAGCGCAGTATCAGCGTGAAGGTTGAGGCAGCTGAAACCCTGCCGGCTTTTCAGGGCGATGGTGACAAAATCAAGCAGGTGATCTTAAACCTGTTGAGCAACGCAATCAAATACAACCGGCCCAACGGACTGGCGCTGATGCGCGCCGAAGAAGTTGGCGGCGGCGAAATACGGATCAGCGTCAGCGATACCGGGCCGGGGCTGAACGAAGAAGCCCTCAGCCATATGTTTGAACGGTTTTACCGCGCCCCGGGGGCCGAAAAAATCGCCTCCGGCACCGGGCTGGGTCTGGCAATCTGCAAGCGGATTGTTGATGTCCACCGCGGCCGGATCGAAGTGACTTCTGAAGTGGGCAAAGGGACGACCTTTGCGGTATATCTCCCAATTAAAAAGTAATTGCCTCTGGCTGTGCGACAGTGAACAACATCGCCTCCTTCACTCAGCAGCCAGAGCGCTATGCTCAACACCGGCCAACTTATCCGCCGGAGCTTTTTGCCTACCTGAGCAGCCTGGTTAAAGATCACATACAGGCCTGGGACTGCGCCACCGGCAGCGGCCAGGCGGCAGTTGGCAGCGCTCCCTTTTTCACCCGGATACAGGCAACGGATCTGAGCGAAGAACAGGTCCAGCATGCCGCCCGGCGGCCAAATATTGATTACCTGGTTTGCAGCGCCGAAAAGCCCCCCTTTCAGCGGGCCAGCTTTGACCTGATCAGCGTTGCCCAGGCGATCCATTGGTTTAATTTTCCAATTTTCTACGCCGAAGTCCGGCGGGTGCTGAAACCGGGCGGGGTCCTGGCGGCCTGGGGTTATGGGTTCTTCAGCATCGAACCCAAAACAGACCAGGTTATTACGGACCACCTTTTGGCAGTGATTGATCGTTATTGGGCTGCGGGCAACCGCCTTATCATGGCTGGCTACACGACGCTGCCTTTCCCTCTCGAAAGCATCCCGAACCTCCCGAATTTCACGCTCCACCTGACCTGGAACCGCCAGCAGCTTCTGGACTATCTCTCCACCTGGTCTGCCGTAAAACGCTGCCAGATTGAAACCGGCGCCAACCCGCTCGACGAGCTATTGACGGAGCTTAAATTGACCTGGGGCGATCCAGATGAGCAGCGAATCGTACACATGCCAATTTACTTGAAGGCCGGCAGGGTTTAGATGCTCCACAAAACCAAACCATATCAAACCTCTTTGCTGCTGTGCGGTTTCACCTGCGGCATCATGTCGGGCGGAATAGCGGCAGAAATATTCACAGTCGGTCTGGGTACGTTCGTCCTGGTCGCAGACAAGAATTTCGCCGCATTTATTCTGGTAATTTTGATTGGGCAGCTTTACGGTGTGGTGCCAGCCATCCTGATCGGAGCCCTGTTTGGGGCACTCACGGGCATTTTGTTTAAGTTTATACCTGCCGGGCTGTCGCGCCTGAAACAGGTTTTGATTGGGGTGGGGTTTAATCTGCTGACCTGGATCGGGCTCTGGATCGGACTTTTGATCAGTCTCATCGCACGGCTGCGGCCACAGTATTTGCCCCCGGATTTCGCCGTAACCGTATTTGTATGGATGAGCCCATTTTTTATTTTTTATCTGGCGGCTGCCGTCTGGAGCAGCCTGGAATTGGGGTCATGCAAAGATATTCTGGATGGCGTAAATTGCGCTAAGCCTTCGCCTGAAGGACCGGCAACCGGACTATAAATTGGCTCCCCAGGCCCGGGCCGGCACTGGACGCCTCGACCTGCCCGGCGTACAGGTCCACAATGGCCCTGACGATTGCCAGGCCAAGCCCGGTGCCCGGGTAGGCGGCGGTGTTGCGCCCGCGCTGAAAGCGGGTGAACAGGTGGGGTAAATCTTCCGGGGGGATGCCAATTCCGCTGTCTGTCACCTGGACGACCACCTCGCTGCTGCGCTGCTCCAGGCTGAAACCAATGCTGCCGCCCGGCGGGGTAAATTTGAGGGCGTTTTCGAGCAGGTTGTCCAACAGGCTCTGAAGTTGAAGTGCGTTTCCGCGCACCATGAGCGGGGCGGCGGGCAGTGAAAGGGTAAAGGCGCGCTCTGCCTGCTCGGCCCGGGAGGCGAAACGCTCGCCTGTCTCGGCTGCCAGGGCAGCCAGGTCCAGCGGTTCGAGGAGTGGGGCGCTCTGGGCGGCTTCAAGCCGGGAAAGATCCAGCAGCCCGCCGGTCAGACGCTCCAGGCGCAGGTTTTGCTCAACGGCCCGGCCAAGGAAAATTTCACGCTGGGCGGGGTCTGCTTCCTGCTGGGCCAACTGCAGGTTGGTGCGCAGGGCGGTCAGCGGGGTGTTCAACTCGTGGGCTGCGTTGGACACAAAAGCCCGCAGGGTGGAAACGGTGTCTTCCACCCGCTGAGCCATGCCATTAAAGGTCTCGGCCAGGGCTAAAAATTCCTGCGCCTGGCCGCCTGCAACCAGCACGGCCCGGCTGGCAAGGTCGCCGTACTGCATCCGGCGGGCGGCTTCGGTCAGCGCCAGCACGGGCAGGGTGACCTGCCGGCTGGCAAGCATCCCGACCAGAGCGGCCAGGGTAACGGCAGCCAGGCTGGCGCCCAACCAGGCCAGGGCAACAGAGCGCAGGATCTCCGAACCGTAGGCTGGGCCATTAGAAATCTCTAGAACACCCGGGCGGCTGAGGAGCGCCACCTGCACAACCTGGGCTGAACGAGGTGCAGCAGTGGACTGATCGGAGACAATCCCATAGCTAAAAGGCGAAACGTCCACTGGCAGCATGGTGTCAACACTGCCGGTAATTATCGGAACCGCACCGGTGTCAAGCACCTGTGTCCGCCCATTTTGCATTTCCACACTCAATCCCGGTTGAACTGGCATCCCATCCACGCTTACAGCATCCAGGACAGCCCCCTGCCCGACATTCATAACCACAAAACCTTCGGTGCTGCCATCGAAAGAAATGACCTGGTTGTCGCCCGGCAGACCCGAGTCTGCCAGCAGGCTGCCATCTTCAGCCAGGACTCGGATTTGGGCCTGGGTAAGGAATGCCAAACCCTGGATTTGCTCTTGCAGGACCTCAGCCGGTAGACTGCTCTGGAAAGCCTGGTCCACCATAGAGCGGGCCATATCAGCGTTGCTCAGCAGATAAGCCCGCTCCTGGCGGGTATAAAACCCATTTAGCACCAGGAGCATCAGTGAACCAAGCGCCAGCGCCGCCAGTAAGGCGACGCCGGCATAACTGGCTGGCAAACGCCAGCGAATAGAGGTGAATTTCATGCTGGGGCTCCCGGAAATGCCCACAGGCTGGGGATGGTGAGCGCACCCGCCATCCCCAGCCTGCGGAATGAAATTATTTGGTTGTGATCTCGAAGGGGGTTTGGTAGAGGATGACATCCGCCACGAGCTGGTCGTTTTCCATGTGACCCCAGACGGTCACAATCACATTCTCGCCCAGGTCATCCAGCGAACCTGCTTCAAGCACCTGTTGGACAGACTGCACACCTTCGGCAGGGGCAATGTTCATGGGGGTGACATCCCGGTAGATTTTGGTATCGGCAGTGACCGCCACGATGCTGTGGGCGTCTTCAACCGGCATGCCAGGGCCAGACATGATGATCGTGCCAGCTTCAATCGGGAAAGACTGGAGTGTGCCGGTCATTGGCTGGACATCCGGGGCAACAACACTGAGACTGAAAGATTTTTCTAATGCACCCACCCCGGCGGGCAAAGGTAGAGCGCTAAGGTCTTCAATGGTACCGGAAACCACCTCACCAGAGAAGACGAGGACGCCAGACTGAACTGCGCCGACAGGCGCCATACCGCTGACAATGTCCATACCAGGCATGCCAGCCATTTCGCTTTCCGCAAAGGTATGAAAGAAGGACTGTTGAAGGGTGAGGGTCGAGCCGTCAAACCCGCCGTAAAGGCCTGCGGCATCTGGGGCGCGGGCGGGCAGTTCGGCAGCCGGGACAAAGTTGATCACGCTGACCATACCGGAGGCGTCGTTTAGTCCGTTGGTCGACACAACCAGGTTGAGCGTTTCGGGCGCAGGGGCGTCGCCGGCTTGAGCGGATTTTATCTGGGTGGAGAGCAGTTCGCGCAGGCCATTGCTGCCAAAGGCGGCAACTGCCAGAACGAGCCCGAGGGCTGCAGCGAGGAGGCCAATCTTTTTGAAGTTCATTGTTGTTTTCCTTTTTGTGAAAATGGTGTATCTTCTCAATAAGCAGGGGAGGGCCCAATTTATAGAAAAGGTACAGAATGGTTGATTGTTGAACAGTTACGTAACGTTCCACTTTCACCAGTATAAGGGACGGGGATTGCAATCAGATTATGGTCAGATTACGGTTTCGTAATCTCTTTGGCCAGTTTGTAACCCATGCCGGGCACGGTAATAATCAACGCCGGGCGGCTGGAGTCCAGTTCCACTTTTTCACGCAGGCGGCGGATATGGACGTTGACCGCCGCTTCGCTGTCGGGGTCGGCTTCGTGCCCCCAGACAGCCTCCACAATCTGGCCGCGGCTGAGCACCTGCCCCCGATGGCGGGCCAGGTACGTCAGCAGGCGGAATTCGATCGGGGTCAGGCTGACAGGCGCGCCATCCCGGGAGACCTGCCCGCTGCTCAGGTCAACCAGCAAACCGCCGATGGACATCTGATTGGACTCGGCGCTTGAAAACTCGCCGTAAGCCCGGCGAAGCTGGGCCCGAATGCGTGAGATCAGCTCACGCAAATCAAACGGTTTGGTCAGGTAGTCATCTGCGCCCATCTCCAGCCCCAGGATCTTATCCAGGGCTTCGTGCTGGGCGGTCAGAATAATAATCGGGGCAAACATACCTTTCTGGCGCAGCTGACGGCAGAAATCAAACCCAGAACCATCCGGCAGGCGCACATCCAGCAGAATTAAATGAACTACAGCCAACTGCGTGAAAGCGACGCCCTCAGCTCCGCTGGCTTTCCAAACCACTGCAAACCCGGCCTTGCTCAAACCATCCAGCAGGCCCTGGGCCACCGCCGGGTCGTCTTCAATCACCAGGATCAAAGCTGAATTCATCCGACCTCCAACAAAACTTTCAAAACGCCGGGCTGCCCGGCCTGGGCAAAGGCCGCCAGCCCATCCGCCAGTCGGCAGCGCTGGGCGATCAGAGGCCGGGGGTCCAGCCGGCGGTCAGCCAGCAGACGCAGGGCAGGCGGGAACGGCCCGCAGCGTGAACCGACCAGGGTCAGCTCGTCGACCACGATCGAAGAGAAATTGACCGGCATCTCGCCGGCGTAGGTGCTTTTCAAGACCAGCACGCCCCGGGTGCGGACGGCCCGGCGGGCCAGGGCAAAACCAGAGGGCGAACCAGAGGCCTCCACGACCACGTCGCTGCGGCCCGCCGCCACTTCAGCCGGGTCAACGCTGCGGATGCCCCAGTCAGCCAGGAGCTGGCGCGGGGCGGGCCGGCGGACAGCCACGCTCAAATCGCAGCCGGTCAGCGCCAGAGTCTGAGCGATCAACAGTCCCAGCCGGCCTGCGCCGACCACCAGGACCCGGTCCGAAGGGCGGATATTGATCTGGTCTTGAATTTCGAGGGCGGCCGCCACCGGCTCGGTAAAAACCGCGGCCTCATCGGGCAGGTTGTCGGGCACCCGGTGCAGGTTGTCCAGCGGCAGAGTCAGGTATTCGGCAAAGGCCCCGGCATGCTGGATGATCCCCAAAACGGTGCGCCGTTCGCAGTGAGTCGGGCGGCCCGCCAGGCAGGCTTCGCAGCCGCCGCAGGGCAGGTTGATCTCGCCCACCACCCGCTGACCGAGCCAGGCCTGGCGAATTTCGGAGCTGGCGTTCACCTCTACCACTTCGCGGACAAATTCGTGCCCGGGAATGCCCGTGTAGGGGTAATAACCGCGCACCAGCTCCAGGTCGGTGCTGCAAATACCCGCCAGGCGCAGGCGCAGCAGGGCAAAACCCGGCTCAGGCTGGGGAATGGGCAGATCCGAACGGAATGAGAGTTGTTGGTTTTCGAGCCAGAGCGCTTGCATCAGCGCGCTCCTTTGCGCCCAAACTGGCGCTCCAGCAGGTCGACCGATAGATGGATCATGGTCGGGCGGCCGTGCGGGCAGGTGCGCGGCGACTTGCAGGCCTGCAGGTCGTTCAGCAGGGCGCGCTGCTCTTCCACAGAAAGGGTTTGGCCGCCTTTGACCGCCGCCCGTTTACAGACCCGGGCCGCCAGCCGGTTTTCAACCTCGGCCTGGAGCGGAGTTTCGTCTTCTTCAAAATCTTCAACCACCACCCGCAGGGCGGCTCTGGGGTCCAGGCGGGAAAGCAGGGCCGGGATGGAGCGTACCAGGAAGGCGGAGGGACCAAAAGGTTCGATATCAAAACCCAGGTGCTGGAGCAGCGGAAGCTGGTCTGCCAGAAGGCGGGCTGCCGAGGGCGGCAGTTCGACACTGACGGGGTTGAGCAGCGCCTGGACGGGGACCTGGGTGTTTTGGGCATGTTGGGCCAGCAGGCGCTCGAACAAGACCCGCTCGTGGGCGGCATGCTGGTCAATCAAATACAGTCCATCGGGTCCTTCGGCCACCAGGTAGGTGCTGGCAAGCTGACCCACCAGACGCAGAAGCGGGCTCTGAAGCTGAGGGTGCAGGTCGGGCTGAGCGGCAGCGGGAGGCGGGTTGTGCGAGCCGGGCTGGTGTTCCAGGGCGGCCTGCTCCATCCATTCCTGGGGCGTGCGGAGCAGAGGCGATGGGCCGGCCTCCTCGTTTTCGCCGGCGGGGGCATCCCAGGCCGGGGCGGCTGCCGATCCGCTGCTGGCTGGGGTAAAGTTCCAGCGCGCCGCGGGCGGTTCCAGGTCGGGAACGGGGGTATGGGTGAGTAGGGCCCGTTTGACTGCCCGCTGGACACCCGTAAAGGCCCGGCTGGCGTCTTTAAAACGCACCTCGGCCTTGGTGGGGTGGACGTTGACGTCAATATCCTGCGGCGCAAGCTGCAGAAACAAGATAGCAAAGGGATAGCGGCCAACCATCAACAGGGTGTGATAGGCCTGGACTACCGCCGCAGCCAGGGCCGTATCCTGCACCGGGCGGCCGTTGACAAAGAAATTGATCTCGCGGCGGTTCGATCGAGTGAGTGAGGTCGGGCTGATAAACCCGCTGACCTCCAGACCATCCTCGTGGGCGGTGACTTCGATCATCTGGCGGGCCACTTCGACCCCATACAGGGCAGCCAGCACCTCGCGGCGACTGCCGTTGCCGCT
>Ga0268298_10001659_pt1 | contig 25745 bp, 23 predicted proteins | sample WWTPWeurt_MetaG_FD_194462 | JGI IMG/M metagenome (GOLD analysis project Ga0268298, IMG submission 194462) | Activated sludge microbial communities from WWTP in Nijmegen, Gelderland, Netherland - WWTP Weurt | ecosystem: Engineered > WWTP > Aerobic digester > Activated sludge | place...
CAGGCGGATGATGTTTTCGGCGTACGTGGAAATGATGCACGGTTGGCCGACGAAATGTTTCCCCATGTCGGCGAACAGGCGCAGCCCGGGTTTCACGGGTTTGCCGGTGCCTTTGGCCGGTTGGTAATTTGACCAATTTTCGGAAACGACGCGGGTGGTCGTGGTGCCGTCAATTTTGGTGAACGTCAACAATGACAGATTGGCGCGTTCTTGTTTTACGATGATCCACGCCCGGATCATTGCATCTTGTTGCGTGTATGACGGTTTGTTTTTGCGGAGTTGGGCGGCGAGGGTGCAAACCAGAACGGAAATTTTCATGTCTCGAATCGTTGTTTGTTAATCAATTTGACAGTACAAAAATACCGGCATTTTTCGACACCGCAAGGTTTTGTGGTAACTTTCCTGAAAATATTTTTGTACCGGCAAAATGGAAACAGCGGTACCCGGGAATCACCCGAACACCGCCGTCAAATTGACACGTCGTCGATTATTCGCCGATCAACGCCACGCCCCGTTCCCGGAACCATTGTTCGGCATCCGCCCGGGGAATTTCCAGACGTTCCGCGTTGGAATCGCCCACGGCCACGAACGCGAATTTGAAATCCTGGTAGTGCCGGTACGCATCATCCGCGTGAACCATCATCAAACAGACGTTCAACGCGAAATCGGCCGGCCCGCTGCCGCCGTACCCGAAATTGTACCCGGTGGGCGAATGTTTGTAAATCTTCCGGGGAACGTTCGACCGAATGCCGGACGCGGTGTGTTTCATCATCGACGTTTGGCCGTTCGGCCCGGTGATGGTTTCGGACGCCATGCGTTCAATCCAGAAATTGCCGCCATCGTACTGGACGAATTGATCGGTGTCGGCATCGCTGCCATTTTTGCGGCCACCGTTGTCGATCATTTCCCGGCGTTCGCAGACCGGGCCGATGCTTTTTTGATGGCCACGGGGTTTTTGAGGATGCGGTTACAACGTCTGCAATGTGTCATAGCGGGTTGATTGCGTCGTCTCCGACATGAAGAAAAACAGGGTTGTTCAATGCCGACATTCGATCCAATCGAACGCGGTAAACGTTGGACATGGTGCCGTCTTTGCGGACGTGGATTTCGACATCCATGACGACGCCGGTTTCCCATTTGGCCGGTTTCATCCGGTAATTTTTGACGTTGACCGGGGCGCCTTCCAGACACTTGACGGTCGTTTTGATTTGTACCATTTGACAGTAAAATTTATTGGTGATCCGGGGCGCCGTTATATCTATTCCGGCGCCCCGGGAAAAGTTCGACATTAAAACCAACGGTTTTTCCATTCGACGACGTGGTGGCCATCGCGGCGGGCACGATCCAAATGTTCAGCCAATTGGGCGTTGAAAATCTGCGAACGCAACCCGGCCAGGTTCACCGATTCGCCGACGTTGTCGGCCGGCCAATACAGGAAAAACCGTTGGCGTCCTTGCCCGTCCGGTTGCGTTTCGACCTCGACAAACGTGGTGTTCTTTTTGATAAGGCAATCCACCGGCGTCAATTCGCCGCCCGGGCCATTGAACCGAACCCAAATCTTTTGTGCGGGGAATTCGCCGACCACCGATGTCACAACGCCGAATTGGTTTTGGGTGGATGGCTCAAACCGAACGTGCCGGGGCGAATACAACACCTCGTCGTCGACGCGGAAAGTGCGGGCCTCGGCATCCGGGTACATGGCCACGGTTTTGCAACCGTTGAACGCCGCGTCGATGGCGTCGGCCTCGGGGTGATCCGTGACCAATACGACCGATGCGTCGCCGTCGATCCATCGACCGGCCAACAGATCGGCGCCGTCCGTGGGCGCGTTGGGGATGCGGCCGAAATCGGCATCCGTGACCGGGTACGGTACCGGATGCCCGGCGTGCGGGCCGAATTCGCGGTCGCAAAAAACGCGGCGGATGACGGCCGTTCCATATTCGCCGCCGAAACGTTCGATTGGGTGGGCGATTTCATTTTCGGCGATGCCCAATTCGGCGCCGATGGCCACGCACGTATCGACCGACATTTCACGGGACACGAACACATACCGGGTTTGCGGGATGGATTCGTCGCGTTTGGTTTCGTACGAATATTTGTCGACAATGGCCTGAACCCGGGCGGTTTTGATGCCGTCGGTGTAAGAAATGCGGACGGATGATCCGCCGGTGTACGATTGCGACATCACGCTGAATTCAATGGCGGGAAATGCCTTTTTCAATTCTTTGCGAATGGCGGCGGCGGTCTGTGCGGGAATGGATTTCATGTTGCGTTGCGTTGTTTGTTAATCAATTTGACGGTACAAATATACCGGCATTTTTTGACAGCGCAAGGTTTTCACGAAATTATTTTTATACCGTCATTTTTGGGCATAAAAAAAGCCCGGGGTTTCTTTGTCCCCGGGCCGGTTTCCCGTATATAATCTCATGAAAAGTTTTAAATTCGGTCTGTTGTTCTGATTTTAAAACAAAATGTATTTAATGCAACCAACACCACAACGATGAAAGACGGCACAAATTTAAGCGGCCGGCGTATCAAATGCAACAATAACCGATAATATTTTGACGGCGGCGGATGCGACTTTGTCCGCTTGAAAATCGCCGTTCACGATGCCCCGGGCGCCCAACCAATCCGGCGTACCGCCCACGGGAAAGAATTTCGACAATCGGGTTTTGGATGACAACCCCGCACCCACGAACGAACCGTTCACCATGCCGTAAACCAATATGCGGGCGCCGACCTCGGGGATCAATGCTTTGTCGGGGTATTTGACCAAATCGACGCCGACGACCGGGCTGAATTTCTTGTAATTCTTTCGCCAGGTCAACTGTGCATACCCGCGCCCCATGTAATTCGATGGCCAATAGGCATTTTGCCATTTCCAAATTTTCGTCCCCGGTTTGGCCCGGATTTCCCGCATGGATTTGAACCGGCATTCGTGCCAACACGTCGCCAGCACATACGCCATTTGGTTTTTGTCGGTGATCCCGTGGGCGTCGGCTTCTTTCAAAATAAGGTACACCGCACGCATTTGCGTGGGCGTGATCGTTTCGCGCAACACGGTGCGGAGCCGGTCAAAAAATGCGGTCGTGTTTAAATTCGTGAACATGGCGTCGTGATTTTAAAAAAACGGGCGCCCAAGCATTCGCCCGGACACCCTTCATTCAAACCGAAAAATTTGTCAGGTATTGGACACCTTGCCGATCTGTTCGGTTCGCCGGTCGCGGAACCACCGGACAAGCGGGTCGACGATATTGGCGACGGCGATGGAAAACAGGCCCGTCCAGTCTTTCGCATAGATGGCGCCGACGATCTGTTCGGCCGTGCCGTCCGGTATGTTGATGCCGTACAATACCGCGATGCCGAACACGAACGATCCCAGGTAAATCCAGAAATTCGGAGACGCCAAAATGGCCATGAAATTGATTTTGGGTTTCGTGCGCACGAAATTGTAAATCGGCATGATGACGCTGATGGCCAGGATGCCAACCACGGCGATGAACCCGGACGTGGATAACGACGTGGTGATGTCGACCGCCATGTCGGTCGGCGTATCGGGGAATTTGATACCGATAAGGGCCAGAACGGAAAAACCGAAAATGAGCAGGCGCGCCCAAAAGTTCAGGTTCCCCGCGTCGAAATGTTTGGTGGTGGTTGCCATAAAAAGGAAGTTACTTTTTAATGTTGAATGAATGTTGATTTGAATGATTCGTATTTCGACGACGTTTTCGGAAACATCGGAAAAATGCCTTTTACTTGATTTCCCGCCAATTGATGTTTGAAACACCCTGAACAGAAATACTTGAGCTTGCGACTTCTGTTGCGCCGCGAATGATATAAGTTCCAGATGCCGTTGGTTCAACAATTCCAGTAATGATTGCAATGTTGCCGGATGTGTAAACCGATGACGACGACGCCAACAATGTGTTGACTGCATTTTGCCAATGATTGAACGTTGTTGTTGTCGATAATCCAGACATGACGTTCAATTGAACCGCTCCCGCTGGCCCGTTTATTGACCATGCCGACCCCGTTGTTGTCGCAGCAGCACTGTATTTTATTACTGCCCGAAATTCGTATTTTTTGTTGGCCGTTACGGCAAACGACAATCCGGTAACATCGGCCAAAGATGTTGTCGACAACGTTGTGACCGAACCCGCATTTGTTGAATTCCACAACGGCAATTCACCGCCCGACAACGTAACGTCGGAACCCAATGTCACGGTTCCGACCTGCCCGGTTCCGTCCCGTCCGATCATCGTGGTCGGCGTGCCCGTTACGTTGCCGATTTTTGCCGTGTTGGTGATTTCAACTTGTCCCGACGTGTTGTTGACTTTCATTTGTACAGCGCCCAAATTGGAGGATGCGACGACAAAATCGCCGTTGTCCAAACTGGCCAAATACCACGTGTCGCCGGTCGACGCCGTCGTGTTCCACAAACGAAGGTGCGGCGTCGCCGTGCTGCCCGTATAGTTCGACCCGGACGCCCGTACAATGATTGTTCCATCCGTCCGGGATGCGCCGTTCGTATAGGTTTTAAAACCGCCGACCGGGGCGCCGCCAAAACCCATATTCGTGCCATCGAATTGAAAATCGTCATCGGCGGCAAGGTTTGTCGTTGTTGTCCAATACGCGCCACGGTTGGCCGTACCGCTGCCGGTGATACCCGGGGAACCACCCGCCGCAACAACCCATCCGCCCGACGACCACGACAAACGGTCGCCGTTGTTCGTGCCGACGATCTTGGTCAACGTTCCGACGGAATTGATGCCGACCACGGCCGGTAATTTGGTTTTTGTCGCCACATTCGACAACATCACGCTGTCCCCGGAAATTTGGACTTGGTCATTTGCCTGGATCAACAACGATTCATCGGAAATAAGGGACAACGGCCCGGAATACGTTTGTAAATACGTCCCGCCGTCGAAATTGTATAAATGGAAAGAATCGACCGGCGTCGTTCCGACCAAATAATTCGTGAACGCATCGTCCGAACTGTACGGCGTCGAAAAACGGATCATATCACGCGACGTTCCGGCCGACGTGTTGGTCACGAATTTCAAAGAATTACTGCCCTCGGTTACGGTCGAACCGCCGGCGGGCAACGAACCACTTCCGCCGTAAATACCGTTGCCGTCACCCGTGGCCGCGATGGTGACAATGCCATCCAACGACGTGCCCGTGGTGGTCAATGATATGCCGGAACCCTCGACCAGTTGGAACGATCCGCCGGAATTGGACAACGTGACGGTGTGCGTCGTGCTGTTCGACGTGTTCGCAAACGTCTGCAATTCGTTGGTGGTCGATCCGTCGACCTCGGTGGCCGTCAACGTGATCGAACCGCCGTTGGATGACGTCGATTCGCTGATCGAAAGAATGCCCGCCGCGTTGATGGTCACGGCGTTGGCGCCGGATGTATTCGACAACAACGTGGACGACGTACCCGACCCCGCACCAACGCCCAACACGCCCTCGTTGGTGATCGAACCGTCGACCTCGGTGGCCGTTACCGTAACCGCGCCGCCGGTCTGGCTGATAACCGCGATACCGGCCCCGGTGATCGACCACGACCCGCCGCCGTTCGACAATGTATTGGTGTACGTCGTGGTGCCGGAATGGCTGTATGTCTGCAATTCGTTCGTGGTCGAACCGTCGACCTCGGTGGCCGAAATGGTGACGGTGCCCGACGAATGGCTGATCGAAACAATGCCACCTGATTGCAACGTGAACGACCCGCCCGAATTGGACAATGTGTTGGTGTACGATGTCGTGCCGGAATGGCTGTACGTCTGCAATTCGTTGGTGGCCGACGCATCCACGGCGGCAATCGTGACAACGCCGTCCAATGATGTTCCGGTCGTGGTCAACGTGATACCGGAACCCTCGGCGAATTGAACCGATCCCCCGGAATTGGACAGCGTGACGGTGTGGGTCGTGGCGTTCGACGTGTTCGCAAACGTCTGCAACTCGTTGGTGGTCGATCCGTCGACCTCGGTGGCCGTCAACGTGATCGAACCGCCATTGGATGACGTCGATTCGCTGATCGCCAGGATGCCCGCCGCGTTGATCGTAACCGCATTTGCTCCCGACGTATTGGATAACAATGTCGACGACGTACCCGACCCCGCACCAACGCCCAACACGCCCTCGTTGGTGATCGACCCGTCGACCTCGGTGGCCGTCACGGTGATCGCACCGGCAGTTTGGGAAATCACCGCGATACCGGCCCCGGTGATCGACCACGATCCACCACCACCCGACAACGTGTTCGTGTAGGTGGTCGTGCCGGAATGGCTGTACGTCTGCAACTCGTTGGTGGTCGATCCGTCGACCTCCGTGGCCGAAATGGTGACGGTGCCCGATGAATGGCTGATCGACACGATACCGGACGCCTGTAAAGTAAAAGAGCCGCCCGAATTGGACAGCGTATTCGTGTACGACGTTGTGCCGGAATGGCTGTACGTCTGCAACTCGTTGGTGCTGGAAAGATCAACCGTTGCCCAGGCCAACACGCCCGAACCATCGGTTTGCAATACCTGGTTGGCGGTGCCATCATCGACCGGCATGGTCAACGTGTAATTGGCCGTTAAATTCGCCGTGGCCGGCGGTACGATTGCGATGTAATTGGTGTTGTCGCTGTCATTCAATCGCACGGCCTTGCCGGTTCGCGTTTCCAGACCATTCGACGAAATTTGTCCGACTTCGGTTCCATTGATCCCCAAACGAATCGGCGCGGTACCGGCAACTTGCAAAATTGCGGTGGTTGGGTCGTTATAGGTGATGTCTGCCAAATTGGCGTTTGGTTGCCCCAACGTGGTACCAACGGCGCCCGGGCCGTTGTATTTCATGTGTACAGATCGAAACGTGGTCGCGTAATCCGATGATTGGGCGTCGAAAATCGCCTGATCGTACCCGCCGCCGCCGCCCCGGGCATCCACATTTGCGCCGGACGATCCGCCGAAAATGTAGAACCGGGTGAATGCGTCGATCCCCGTGTTTGTGCCGACGGAAACGGTGTTGCTCGTCTCGAAAACTTTGGAATCGGTCAACGTCGACGTGGTCGCCCACTTGGGCAGATAACCGACCGTGCCGGAACCGCCCACCTTTGAATTGAACGTCGTCCAATCAGCAGACGACAACGCGCCGCGTACGCTGGCCGATGCGGTTGGCAAATTGAACGTGTGGGTGGTGCCGGTGCTGTTGATGTTGAAATCCGAACCGGACGTTCCGGTGGCAAACGTTTGCGTTGCCCCGGTCAATCCGTTCAAATCGGTGATCCCGCCGCCACCGCCACCCGTTGACGAAATCGTGATGATCCCGTCCGATCCGGTGCCCGATGTGGTCAACGTAATATTTGAGCCTTCGACCAATTTGAACGATCCCCCGAAATTGGATAACGTGACGGTGTGCGACGTGGCGTCCGACGTATTGGCCAACGTCTGCAATTCGTTCGTGGTCGAACCGTCGACCTCGGTGGCCGTCAGCGTGATTGAACCACCGTTCGACGATGTCGATTCGCTGATCGAAAGAATGCCCGCCGCGTTGATCGTGACGGCATTGGCCCCGGATGTGTTGGACAACAACGTGGACGACGTACCCGACCCCGCACCAACGCCCAACACGCCCTCGTTGGCCACGTCGCCGTCTACTTCCGTCGCCGTCACGGTGATCGCGCCCGCCGTTTGAGAAATTACGGCAATACCCGCGCCGGTGATCGACCACGATCCGCCACCGCCCGACAACGTATTGGTGTACGTCGTGGTGCCCGAATGGCTGTACGTCTGCAACTCGTTGGTTGTCGAACCGTCGACCTCGGTGGCGGAAATGGTGACGGTACCCGACGAATTGCTGATCGACACGATTCCACCCGATTGCAGCGTGAACGACCCGCCACCGTTCGACAACGTGTTGGTGTACGATGTCGTGCCGGAATGGCTGTACGTCTGCAACTCGTTGGTTGTCGAACCGTCGACCTCGGTGGCGGAAATGGTGATGTTCGTCCCGCTGGCAGAAAACGAAACGATGCCGCCGGCCGTGAACGTCACGTCGTTACCCGTGGATGAATTCAATGTGACGGGCGACGACGTGCCGGTGAAACTCAAATCGGTGTTTCCCGTGGCCGTCGATGCGATGGTGACGATCCCGTCCGATCCGGTGCCCGTGGTGGTCAACGTGATACCGGAACCCTCGGCCAATTTGAACGACCCGCCCGAATTGGACAACGTAACGGTGTGCGACGTGGCGTCCGATGTATTGGCCAACGTCTGCAATTCGTTCGTGGTCGAACCGTCGACCTCGGTGGCCGTCAACGTAATCGAACCACCGTTGGACGATGTGGATTCGCTGATCGCCAGGATGCCGGCGGCGTTGATCGTCACGGCGTTGGCCCCGGATGTGTTGGACAACAATGTGGACGACGTGCCCGACCCCGCGCCGACGCCCAACACACCTTCGTTGGTGATCGACCCGTCGACCTCGGTGGCGCTGAACGTCACGGTTCCGGCGGAATGGCTGATGGAAATGATGCCGGTCGATTGCAGCGTGAACGATCCGCCCGAATTGGACAATGTGTTGGTGTACGATGTCGTGCCGGAATGGCTGTACGTCTGCAATTCGTTCGTGGGCGATGCGTCGGCCGCTGCGATGGTGACAATGCCATCCAATGACGTGCCGGTCGTGGTCAACGTGATGCCGGAACCTTCGACGAATTGAACCGATCCGCCCGAATTGGACAACGTGACGGTGTGGGTCGTGGCGTTCGACGTGTTCGCAAACGTCTGCAATTCGTTGGTTGGCGAATTGTCCCACACTTTATTCAAATGCCGCCATGCGCCCGACCGCCATCCATACAACGAATCCACGTCATTGATAACGATTTCGGATTGTTTGTCCTGCGGCGCCCCGGTGGGTGCCACGCTGATCGGCAAATGTTGAATGCGAAATCCGGCCTTGCCCCATGCGGCGGCGTCCCGGTTCCATTCGTACCAAAGTCCCGACGCGGTGTCGATGGCCACCTCGGCGTCGACGCCCAGGTTCACCGTATGCGACGGGGCGCCGTTGGTGTAGAGAATGCCCGATCCTTTGACGATGGTTTGGCCGATGGCCTGAAATGACAACGCCACCATGACGGCGGCGAAAAATGCGGTTTGAATAAATCGTTTCATTACTGAACTCGTTTTTTGCTGCCGTATGGGTAGCCGTATGTATTTGACGATGACAGGTAATAATATGCCCCGGACGACAAACCGCCGGCCATTGCGGACGTGTCGTTCGGGTAATATGGCAACGTGGCGTCCTGGTCACAACAGACCGGCGGATCGGCCGACGTGGTGCCCGGGGATGACACGGCGCGGTTGCATCCGGCCGGTGCCCCGTATGTATTGGCCGGTGCCATGTTGTACAAATCCCCGATGTTCAGCCCGCCGATGATGGCGGACGCGTCGTTGATGTACGCGGGTAACGGTGTCGAACACACCAACGAATCGTTGGTGAGCGTGTCCGATGGTACCGTTTTGATGAACCCCCATAGGATGCCGAAAATGTTGTGCTGGCTGGTCGCGTATTCTCGACCGATTGGAACCCCGTTCGCGTGTGCCGTGGCATCGGACGGGAAAAATTTGAGCGTGAACGTACAATCGAACCCGCAAATCTTGACGACTTTGAAAATGCCGGCGGGCAACGAATAGTCGTTGTTGCATTCCAACAAATACGGATCGCCGGCCATCAACCCGGCGGCGATGGCGGCGGAATCGCCCGTGAAATAGGGCAAATTCAACATGATGTCGGAAAATTCGATGTTCGCCGGGTACCAATGATGCCCGTTCCAATTCAGGAACATCGTCGTGTCGGCTCCAAATTGGCCGATGGTCAACGGATGGCCCGGGGTTCCGTTTCCGATGATCGGCGTGTCGACGACCACGGTGTCCATCGCACCACCCAACGCACAAAAACACGTGGTCGAATCAATGAACCCCTGCATGGTGGCGAACGGGGTTTGGAAACGGGCGATTGTGACCTGATCCGGGTTTGGGATCATTTCGATGAATTGGATGGATTCGTTTTTGTACGCCTTGATGGTGTACGGTTCATCCATCCATCGGTACGGGACGCCATTTCGTCGGATCAACAGACCATGAAAAGAACGGCCCGACAATGCGGTGTTGGTCGGGCAAATGTCGCACGTATCGCCGGTAAGGTGCGCACATACGCATTCAAACGTAAAGGTCTGCCCGGTTGCCGATGCGGCAACACAAAACAGACCGACCAAAAGGGCGAAAACGTGTTTCAACATGAATTCGGTTTGAATCATCCGTGAACGCCCAAAAGGTTGTCGGGACGGCCACGGAGCCGCCCCGACGTATTTATGGGCACGATAAAGCAAATTGACCGACCCGTCGGATCAATTGTACACTTGGGTACAACCGGAACGGGCCATGTAAAATTTGACGCCCGACGCCCCGACGAGGTAAAGCGTCGTGTTGTTCGGGATCGGCGTCACGCTGATGTTGAACGACGTCGAACCGTTGTTCGTCACGGTGGCGGTGGCGGTGATGCCCTCGGCCAGTAACGCGGCCTCGACGGCGGTTTTCACGTCGGCGTTCAACGTGGTGCCCGGGGTCGCGGTGCCCAGGGATTGCGTCGATCCGTTGATGTGCATAACCGAACCGGCGCCGCCCGTGAACGTGGTCGTGGCATACGTGCAAACGCCCTGACGGGTGCAATCCGGGTCGAACGTCGCCGTTCCGCCGGATGCGGTCAACGATTTGACGTTGATGTTCCCGGTGATGACGATTTGCAACGTGGTGCCCAGGTCGGTCACGACGATGCCCGGCCAGTCGATGTTGTTGTCGTCGTAATACTCTTTGGAAACAAGCGCGGCCATGAGCGCGGCTTGAACCTGCGCGGCCGTGGAGTTCGCGCCGATGGTCAGCGGGATCACGACATCGGCCCCGTTTTCGACGATGGTGATGGCGGACACGGTGTTCGCTTGGGTGTACGTGGCGGTGTACTGACAGTCCAACACGCTGTCACCGCAACATCCCAATTCGCCGGACGTGGATTTCAGGAAGTTATTGGCGTTCTGTCCCGAAACAGCATTTTTTTGTAACATGATAAAAAATTTACGTTGTTTGTGTGGTGATCGGCGGTTGGCCGTCTTTTTCTCGGTAAATGTTGGCGACCTCGGTGTCGCCCCAAAACCCTTTCGGGCAATGGGTGATTTCGTTCCGGGCGGCAATCGGATTAAAATTCGTTTTGGCCCCACATTTCACGTCCATATAGCATTTGCACACTTTACATTTCCGGGATTCCGGGTCGAAAAATGTACACGCTTCGCAGATCGCCAACCGTCGGGCTTTTTCGTCCGGTTCAACGCGTTCGTGAACCAATGTTTTGTCGGCCAGGATCGCCAACGCTTTGTCCGCCAGGTTCATCGGAATGCAATTCGACGTGAACGGTTGATCGGAACGTCGCAATTGCCCACGCACGCGGGCAACGGCAACCCCTCGGTTTCGTAATTATCCCGTAACCATTCGTTCATGTTCACGGTCGTCATTTCAATGATCCCGTTGTATTGCGTCAAGTTGGTCAAAAATTCCTGTTTGTTGACCGCCCGGACGCCGGTTCCATCGCCGACATTTATGGTCATTCCACCGGCGCCGCTTCGGTATGTGGTCGTGGTCAGGCTGGCCACGAAAACTTTGTAAGCCATGATTTGCCGCAAATACCCCGTCCATAATTTGTTCGCGCCGGCGTGGTTGAATCGCTCGAATTTATTCCATGACGACCCGGTCGCCAATGGATCGGTGGTGTTCGTGTTGGCCGTGGATATGTACGTGCATAGATTCCGAACCACCACGTCCCCGATTGAATATTCCACCGACGCGTCCCATTCCGTCCATGTTTCCGGGTACGGATTGAGTTTCGAGACAAGGAAATCCCAAAGCGGTTTGCCCAGGCATTCCCGCCGCATGGCCTGTTCGTATTGTGGAATCAGATCACAAAACGAATCCGTCGGGTAATCAAACCCGGCGGGCGAATGCTGCAAAACCTCGAATGGTAAGGTCAAATTCATGTCAATCGTCCGTTTCGTCGTCGTTGTTGACGTCTTGTTTCTTTGGTTCCGGTTTCTTGTTTGGGTCGGGTTCGTTCGGGTTTTGTTGCCCGTTGCCCGGGTCTGCCCCGTCTCCATTGGCCGGTTTTGCCGGTTGTTGGTTTTGGGCGTCTGATTTCAATTTGCCGTTTTTAAAATCCTCGATTGTGGATTGGATCGGCGGCGCAAACGCCAACGAATACACATTCCATTCGACTTGTCCGACCAATTTCCACCCTTCGGTAATTATGAAATTGGTGAAATTCATAATGGTGTCGTGCAAATCTTGAATGATCGGTTCCACGTTCATCACGTAGTCGGAAATGTACACTTCCGTCGAAAATCCGTTTGCAACATCAAAACCCAGGAACCGGGGCGTGATCCCGTGGGCACGAAGGATTCGGGCCTCGGCGATTTCGCCGGTCGTCTTGTACCACGATTCTTTCGTGTTGGGGGAAATTTGGAACACGAACATCTGTTTCGATCCATACGGCCGGGACGCGAAATAAATGGATTGCGGGTCGTCACCTTTTTGGGTGAAATTTTCCTCCATTTGTTCGACGAATTTTTTGTTCGTCGTGTTGATCGCGTTTTTGTCGTCGATGGCCGGGGCAAATTGCGGATTGTCGTCCTCGACTTCCAAAATCAATTGCCCGGTGAAATCGGACGCCGCCGCCCGGACTTGGTAAATTTCGTCCTGAACCTCGCGGTATTTATAGACGTCGGCGCCTTCGGATGGCGGTCGACCGTACCACGAATTGTCCCCGTGCTTCAAATGGAACATCGTTCGCAGAACGCCACCATCACGGCGGAACACCGGGAAAATCGGCACGACACGCGGTTCGTGTTTGTTCAAATACGCATCCGTCCAAACCGGCGAAATGGCCACGGCCCGGGGTTCATCCGGTTTCGTATTGATGTACATGACGTTGGTCATCCGGTGGGATCGTAACGCAATGCGCGTTTGACCCATCACCGTCGCCATCGACAATTCCACCCACCCGTTGCCGGTCGCCTCGTATTGCGTGGCGATGCGTTCGTGAAATTTTCCGATACCACCCTCGAATTCAAAGAACGTTTTGAGCGCGGCCACGTAATTGTTGGCCTCGTCGTTGGTCACAGGTTCCAATTCGTCGCCGGTTTCAAACTCGGGATCGACCGACCGGACGACCCGGGCCTTTCCGCCCACGGCGAATTTTATTTTCTTGTTTATCGCCGCGTTGTTGGTCGGCGACATCTTGTAAAGCATCAACAGCCACCCCAACAGGGAATGACTTGTGTACTGTGTATTGCCGGCGAACGGAACCAAATTCCAGTTTCGGAAAACCTTTTTCAGTTCCGTCGAATCTTTAACCTCGTCGGGGATCGGGTTCGACAACCGAAACAAATGGTTGACACGCTTCGCCATGCGGCGCGGAAACACGTCGCGTTTTGGATTGGTCGGCTCGGTGTCCGGGCAGCATTCGTTCAGGTCGATTTGTTCCGACATTATTTTCCACCGTCTTTTTCTTCGATTTTACGGATATGCGGGTTCCGTTCCGTCTCGGCCAGGTACCGCAATTGTTCTTGCGTGGCGCCGGGAATCACCCGCGTTTTGGGTGCGTTCTCCCGGGTGCCGGGCGTTTCGACCGTCAAATCCTTGCCAGACAACGCAACCGGGGCGCCGTCGATAAGCGTGACGGCGCCCGGGTATTTTGCGATGAATTGAGGATCGACGATGTATTTCGTCGTTGCCATGTTTGTGCGTTGTTTAAACGGTTTACAGTGCCAGGATTGCCGAATCGGTCAGCGACGTCGTCAACGTGAACGAATTCGCGTTGCCGGTGACGTTGAATTCCAAACGGGCCTCGTTTTGGGTCGTGTCCGTGTTGACGTTCGGGATGATCCGGGTGGAACGGTTGAACGTCCGGTCGGGCGCGCCCGTGGCGGCAAGCGCCTCGATGCCCTGAACCAAACGGGTGCCGTTGGCCAACACGTGAATGAACACCACGTCGCAACAATCCTTCGCGTTGTTGGCGGCGGAAATGTACGCGGCGTTGATGCCCTTGAATTTCATAAACGCGGCTTGCTCAACCGAAAAACGGTTGTTGTTGATGCCGCCGGTCTGATTGAAATTCGCGGTGCCATCGGCGTCGTAAACGTATTCCTCCCACAACCCGGTCGATGCCATCGTGAAGTTGGAAATGACGCCGGACGCGATGGTGACGGACGTGATGTCCGCGAGTTTTGCGGCGAACGATTTGACGATACCTCCGTAATTGGGCACGCAATCGGTCACGCTATTGATACCTACAAGTCCACAGGCCATAGATCAATGCTTTTTAATGGTGAACGATTGGGTGAATTACGGGTGCAGGATGTTCGACGCCATCGAAATGAAATCCGTGTTGGCAATGCCCGCGCCCCAACGGTAACGGGTCGTCATAAAGATTTTGCCTTTGTCCTGGACGCGTTTCGATTGTTCGACGATGAGGTTTTGGCCGTCCCATTGTTTCAGGTCGCGGACATCGTGCAGAACGCCGAACACTTGCGGGGCGACGATGGCGGCGCGGTGGGATTGGGCGCCGGTGATCGCATCGAAACGCGACGGGGCGTCCCAACGCACCACGGGAATGCCATCCCATTCGAGGATGTTTTTCGCCAGGCGGGTCGTGCCGTCCGTGTTTTCGATGGTGTACCGATACGCCATTTCGTTCGTGCCGGCCTTCGACGTGATCCATTTTTTGTACGCCTTGAAAATGTCGTTCGTGACGAGCAAAACGGGCATACGGGTGACGCCGTTGATGTAAACGCCGGTGTCCATCGCGGCTTGCAGTTCGGGCGATGCCTGTTCCTGCAAATCCTCGAACAGTTGGATGACGTCGCCGGTGTATTTGTTTTTGGCGATGTCAAGGTCGGTTTCCGGGATCACCATATCGTAATACCGTTCACCTTTCGCGGCCAGCGCGTCCAGTTGGGTAATCAGACCGCCGCATTTGCCCGAAAGCATTTGGTCGGTGTAGTCTTCCCATTCCCCGATGCTGACACGGTAGAACGCCTCGGCGTTGGCCTGCGTAATCAGCGGGTGGGACGCGAAATTGTACAGGTCAAAGAACGAATTGCCCAGGCCCTGATAGATTTTTTCCAGCATCATCGCCAACAGGGTTTGGCCTTGTTCGGTGCTGGTAAAATCGGTGACGTCGTTTCCGGTGCCGAAAAAACGCTCGAAACACGTTCCGAAAAACGTGTCCACGCATTGTTCGCCGTCGAATTCGACCGGGCAGGTCGGGAACGTGTCGACGTTCATCCGCATTTCGCCTTTCGGGTGCCAGGCGCAGCCCATTTTGCGGGACGACAAAAGGTGTTTGGGCGTGGAGAACGACGCGAAGCGGCCCTCCAATTCTTGACCCAATTCGACATCGGCGTACAGGCCCAATTCCCGCGCCCAACGGTCGGTCTGCAATACGGTGACGTTGTCGAAAATGTTCAGCGACGCTTGGGTTTCGACGGTTACGCGCCGACCGGCCGCATCGCTGGTAAGGCCAAAGCCTCCTTCAAGTTGTGGCATGACAAAATTTTTAAAAGTTTACAGTGACCTTTATCGTGCCGGTCGGTGTAACCTTTTACGGGTGGTTCGTTGTGGTTTTATGCCCGGCGTCCGTTACGCGCCGGGTTTTTTGGTCAGGCGTTGCAATGCCGACGATTTGGCGACGATCACCTGCGCCCCGCTGGACTTCGATTTGTCGGGTTTGCCGGCATCGTGTTCGTCCCCGGATTCGTCGTTTTCGAGTGCGCCGCCCGCTTTGGATTTGGCGATTTCGCCGGCCAGGCGGTCGGTTTCGGTTTTGTGCTGCTTTTTGAGGCTTTCCGTGGCGGTTCGGGCCTCGGCAATTTCTTTTTGCAGTTCCGTGATCCGGTCGTCTTTGGTTTTGGCCTCGGTTTTCAGCGCGTCAATCTGTTTTTGCAGATCGGCGACGGCGGTGTCGTGGCCGGCCGATGCGGATTTCAGGTCATCGAACTGTTTTTGCAGATCGGCGATGGCATCCTTTCGCGCATCTTCCAATTGTTCGGCCAATGGTTTTTTGCCGTCCAACGCGGCGTGAACGTCGGTTTCCGTGGCCGTTTCCTTGTCCAGTTCCAGGAATTGCACGGCGGCATCCATGATTTGTTGATACAGTTTCGATTGCGTGGCGTCGAATTTCATGTCGTGAATTTTAATTGCCCCGTGCCGGGACGGTTTTAATACTTTGATTGTAAAGCCATTACGCGCCGCACGGCAAAATTCATGTTGCCCACCGCATCCACCAAACCGCGTTTTTTTGCATCGTTGGCGTTGAACATGGCCCCGGACAACGTGTCCCGGATGTGGGCGGCATCACCTTGTAACGGGCGGTCGCGTTTAATTTCGTTATGGAATTCCCGGGTCAGGGTATCAACCCGGTTTTGGATCGCGGAGAAATCCCCCGCCATCGCCCGGCGGAATTCGCCGTTTTTATTCGGGGCGTCGGAACCATAGAATTCGGTGAACCGATCCCGGAATTTGCTCAAAAATTTGTTGTCCAACGAAATCATTGTTCCGATGGAACCGGCCTCGGCAGACGTGGACGACATCACGATTTCATCCGTCCCGGTCAGTGCGCGATACGCGGCCGATGCGACCAAATGGCCGAACCCGATCACGGGTTTGTTGCGCTCGGACAGCGCGGATTTCAAAAGATTGCCGGCCAGCGTTTCACCGCCGCCTGACATCGTTTCCAGAACCACCCCGCGAATGTTGCCGTTGTTGTAAACCGACCGCAAATCGGTAGCCAGGCGGTCAACCCCGGGCGATGAAAACCCGGATTGCGAACGCATCACACCGTTCAATTTCAAAAGCGCAATGGAACCCGGCGGCGTGTTGCCGTCCATGATGTCCCATTTGTCCACCATGTTGTACCCGGTGGCGGCGGCATCCGACGGAACCAACAATTTCGGTTGCGCGGCGGCGGCGCGTGCCCGGATGGCTTCGACAACCATTTTTTTGCCGCCCGATTTGACCATCGCCAGTTCCTGCAAATACATATTGAATTGCTGGAACCCGAATTCAAAATCGAGTTCCAACAGTTGCGACGTCATCAAAAACGTTTCGATGTCCCAATTCCCCGGGATTGTGGCGGCGCCCTGGTCGATGTCGGTGTTCGCGTTCGGCATGAAAAACTTTCCTGCAAAGGAAAAGCCGAAACACACCGCACGCCCACACGTGACGCGGTATGTGTCCGAAAGTTCGGACAGTATTTTAACGCAATGCCTTAAAGTAGTCGGAAATGGTGGATTTGGGAACCCCGTATTTGATTTCCAATTGGCGGATAGTCAACCGATCATTGTCCCGATCCCGCACCATCAACGGGCCGACCACGTCGATATATTTCCACCCGGCGAACATAGATTGAACCTGTCCGGGCAAGGCGTCGAACTCGTCGGCCGACGATAGATTCAAATGGTTGGCCAACCGCACCACCATGAGTTCAAACCGGCGGCGTTCATTGTCTTTTATCTGTTCACCGTTTAACATCGTCCGTCGTCAATACAAGGCCGGTTTTCAATTCCGCATCCGGGACAACCGTCACCACCGCATCACCGGAACCATCGTTGAATTTGAAAAAATGAAAATCGCCGATGACGGCGTGTTCGATCACGCGGCGGCGGCGCAAATTGTCGAAAATGTCCACGGGCATTTTCAGAACCGATTGCCCGGACATGACGGAAATCCGAATGCTCGGTTCGGATAATTGGCAAATGACCGAAACAAAATCGGTTAACCATTTGAAAATCAATCGTTTGTGTATTGTCATAGGTTTAACCAGGTTCTTTTTTTGGTGGATTTGTGGTTGGACGTTCCGGCACGGGCGGCGTCTCTTTGCGTTTGATGATGCCTTTGTTCACGGCATAGGTAAACCATTCCTGCGCCGGGCGATGATCGCAACAAAACATCGTGTCCGTCAATCCGTAATCGTTATGTATGGCCATCAATTGACCCCATTGATGGCGTTCGACAAGGTCGACGATTTCGTCGTGCAGTTCGACGGGTAGTTTGGAAAAATCCCACATGGGTATTTCGATTTTTGGTTCGCCGTCGGGAACCCGGACAATAAGATCACCCCACGGCGGCAACAACTTGCGGAGGGCGTCGATGTCGTCGTCGGGTGTGAAATCCAACGTGATGTCGTAATCGGACGCGACGACATCCTTTTTTAAAAGATCGGCCCGCATTTGCCGAATAGAACCGGGCGAATCCGCATCAACCCATTCCCCGTTTGTCCGTGATCCGGTGGCATACACGCGGCGCCCGGGGAACAATGCGGCCAGGTACAGGAATTTTCCACGATCCAACGCGGGCAGACGCGAGAACACACCCACGGCGCGGGATCGCGCCAATGCCTTCGCACGTGGTTGCCCCGATGGCATGGTGAAATCTTTTCGTTCGGTGGTCTGCCGAATGTCGGCCTGTTGGAGCGACCATTGCCACCGCCGAACGTTGTCCATCGTGGGGTTGTACGTTTCGATGGAATGCGGGTATGCCTGTTTGAATCGGTCGAACAGGTCGACCAGTTGTTCGTTTGCCGTCATATCAATATTCGGTTGTGGTCAAACAATTTTCGGGTTCGCCGTGGGTCGGTGGATAACCGAAATCATCCCACCCGCCGCCGAACACCTGTTGTTGTTGGGAATTGTGCGTGTATTCATACGCATCGACCCCGAATTCGGTGATAAGAATTCGGAATTCAAAACACGCCAGGCGTTTCAATTTGAAAAACCGCAATCCCTTGCCCGGTTCCTCGCGTGACGAATAATTGAATGAGAAATAAGGCGCCCCGATGGCGTTCAGTTTGTCGACCAAATTGGTCACGTACGGTTTGCCGCCGATGTCGATGATTTTGATGGCGCCGAACGAAACGGGCGTCGTGATGTATTCCACGCCGTCCACGACAAACGACGCGATGCGTAGCGTGTTCAGCGTCGATTGCCGCATCATCGGCCCCATGTCCTGATAATATTCACACTCAACGAATTGGCAACCACACGGCAGATCGCAACAATCCAACGTTGACGGTTCCACAAAGAATTTTACCGGCGTTGCGATGTTCGCACCATCGGCCGACGAAAAATCCCGGATTTCGGTCATTGGTGCCACGGCGGGCAGACCTTTGATTTTGAACCGAAACATTTGGCGGAAATTGTAGGATTGATATTCCGCCATCGTCATCAACAACAACACGTCGGCCGTATTTCCGGCCCGGTTGTCCTGCGTGTAGCCCAGGTAAAACGTGGTAAACAAATCCTGCGATTTCACCCCGAACACAAAATCCACGATCACCGACGGCGTCGGCGTCATTTGCCACGTGGGCGATTGGGTGAAATACCCGAAATCCGTCACCAATCCCGTATTGGCCGGATTCGGCGGATGGTTGAAAAAGAACGACGTCAACAAATTGGTGTCGTTGATCGGTGCAGGGTTGATCTGCCGAACATTTCCATAACCATAAATCACCCGGGGCGCCAAATCGAACGACCGTTGGCCGTCCGTGTTGTCGTACAACCGGGGCACAAATGGACGCGGTGATCGACCACCGGCGCCGGAACCGATCAACCCGCCGATTTGCCCCTCCAATGTGGGTTCAATAAATGGGTTGAAAATTTCCTCGGTTCCTTGCGGCAAATCGACGCTGTTCAAAAGCGTGCGGCTGTGCGCCGGGGATGACAAATTCAGGCTTTTGATGTACGCGTCCGTGGTTGGTTTGAAAGAAAAACGGGTGTACCGTTTCAGATCGGGGCGAACGGGTTTTAAATTGATGCTGCCGGGGATGATTTTTTCGTCGATGTCGATGACGGGTTCCTCGCGGAGCAAAAACCCCGGTGCATTCTGCCCCCATACATTTGCCCGTTTTGTCGGGTAGATCGTCACGGTTCGCGTCTCCCAGTCGGTTTCCAATTTCCCGTACACGGGTTGGATAAACGCTTTGAGCCAATCCAAAATCGTCATTTCATCCGACACCGACAATCGCACGTCGATGATGTCGTCGGTCATGTACGAATTGTTGGCCGGCGTCACGCGGAAATAAAAACCGGCTTCGACAAAGAACCCGGGCGTTGATGTCGGCAAAACCGGAATATGGATCGCACCCATTTGCCCGGGTTTGAGCGTCACCGTCTGTTCAAACGTGACGGACTTTTTTTCGTGGGGTGCAAAATCGACCTGCAACGATTCGGTGGAAATAATTTCCCCGGTGAATTGGTACCCGAATGATCCGGTGTCCTCGATTTCCATGACGGAAAAGAACGCCGTAAATGGCAATGCCCGGTCGTTGTGAAATTCGCCCTTGAAAAAGAACGTGTATTTCAGCGCAACGCCCGGGTAATTTTTGATCCCGCAATAACGGTTTATGACCGGAAAATTTGAATTGTCAATCACGGCGTAATCTGCCAAAACGGTGACGTCCTCCAACACCAAAAAATCGCCCTGATTGAACAATGTCCGCGTGTAAATCTGCCCGGTTACTTTGCCGCCCAATTGGCTTTCCGATGCGATGTAATAATCGGGACGCAACGCATACACCCACAACCGTTTCACCACGTCCAAATCGAACAACACCGATTCCAGCGACCACCCGATTTTGCAGAATCCGGCTTTGAGAATGTACAACCATGACAACCACGGGCGGAAATCCTCGACACCGACGGATCGCACCAAATTGAACGGGGCGTTTTGCGGCGGTTCTGTTTGATCCACCCAACCACCGTAATCGACCAACGGCCAGGCCACGGGTTTGTCCACCGAAATGTCGGTGAAATCGCCCTCGTACGCCGGGTTGGCCCACGAATTGACGATGTTGGTTTTTATCATTTGGAACGTGCCAAAATCCAATTCATTCGTGCGGACTTGTGACGCCAGTTCGACCCAATGGTCGGGGTTCCGCGCCAATTCCAATTCCCATTCCCGGTTCCGTTCGTTTTTGCCCCGGACAAACAATCGGGAAAATTGCAACGGGTGGCCGTCGACGATCACATGGCATTGAAAGAATACCGTTTTCACGTCCAACGTCATCGGCGTCGCATATTCGGCGAACACCCGGTCATTGGTCGGGGAAAACGGTACGGAAAAACCCAATGCCGCCTCGGTGCTGATCTTGTTCAAAATCGACAACTGTTCCACGGTTTTCGTCAACCGAATGGAAAAATCCGTGTCGATGTCCAACACGACCGACGTGACGCCGCCCAACAAATCGGACAATTCGTTGGGCAAATTTGTGATCGTTATGACAGTCCCGTTTGTCATTTACCGGATGCGTTTCAGGATGAACCGTTGTTTTTCCCCATTGGCCAACGTCACCGACACGTCGGCCACGTCAGCGCATCCGCCGACAAATTCCCACGTCCACGTTTCCGCCGTGGGCGCGGTGATCGTGGTGGTGTGATCGGCGTCGTTGGCCACGGCGTAATCGTAACAGAACGACGTTTCCGGGAAATATTCGGGCAGACTTTTGCAGAATTGCCCGCCGTCGGTGATGTCGTATTGCCAATTGAACCCGATGGCATTGACGGTTTCCCAATGGCCGTAAATCGTGGGCATCGGGTCTTTTTTGCACGATGGCATACAGACCAACGTGACGCCAAACAGGGCGGTAAGAATTGCCAATTTAAAGATGTTGCGTTTCATGTCAGAGAATGAGTTTTTCGGTGCCCGGTTGGGTGGGCACGTCTTGTAAATACCCGATCAATTCGATGTCCGACCCGACGCCGGATTCCTTCGTTTTGATCGACCCGTTTTCAAATACGATTTTCTTTGCAATGGGAAATCCGCCCTCGTCGATGACTTTGATCCACCGTTGGGGCGATTGCCGTAAATGTTTCATCCATCGCGCCCACGCATCATTCCGGGGCACGCGGAGCGACATTTTCATTTTCTGGTAAACGCGTGTTGCGACCAATGACCGACCGCCGTTCGTGGCCCGATCCTGCCGGGATGAACCGCACGAAATTTGCACGTTGATTTCTTCGCCACCGGATTGCAACGTTTCCACCGAATCCACCCGTACGGGCACGGTGTCAATGCCGCCCGGCACGCCCAGGAAATACAAATCCGTGGTGTCTCCACAGCAATGTTGAACCTCAAATCGCAGATACTCCGACGCGTTGAAATAAATGTCGTCGTGATCGGTCGGGTTGGTGCCGATGACCTGGATTTCGTACGCGGAAATTTGCGATTCCGGGGCGCCCAATACGTCGAACAAATGAGACGGCGACGCATTGAAGCAAACGGCCTGATACGACGACGACCCCATCGTGGCGGGGTCATTGACGGTTTCGGTGTAGATGCCTTGAATGGTTCCGTCCGGTTTGTATGCCACCCAACGCGCCACGAGGTCGTATTGGCCGAATCCGTCATCCTGCCAATGGTTCAACAGCCACAACCATTTGAACGAATCCCGGCAAAGGAAAATCGTTTTCGGTTGCGTGGTCAGGAAATCCGGGACGTATTGATCGGGCGGGAACCCGTCGGGGTGGCCATTCCAATATCGGCGGATTTGATACGGGTCGTCGATGTCGAACGACGCATTCAACACCAACACCCGGTTGGAACGCATGAGCGTGCCCGATTTCGGAACGCAATTTTCCCGGTACGTCCACCCGTACTCCAACGAGTAATACCGCATCATCGACCGGCCGTTGTCGATGGACGAAATGAACGACGTGTTTGTCAACGCCGGCAACAACGTGTACAAATCGTTGGCGATGTCCGCGTTCAATTCCAAACACATTTCCCCGACGGTATCACACAATTTTTCGACGTCCAATCCGGCCAATGCCGAAAGATGCGAAAATTCAAACGTGGCATCTTTCCACCGAACCGCCGCAACCAACAAACGGTACGCATCAACGTAAACCGGCGACGTGCCGTTCATCGGCACGGCATTGCCGCCCAGGGACGCGAACACGGCCAAATCCATATTTGACCCCGCGAAATTGGGTTGCTCGCGGCATTCGCGCCATTCCAACGTAAACTCGAAATTTGGCCCGACAGCGTGAAAATCAGTGAACACCGTGTTCCGTTGAAAAAATATGTTCGCCGCGAACATATTTCCCAAATTGATGATCGTCAACAATCCCAGGGTTTCGATTTTGAACGACGTCGACGTGTACGGCGTGGCAGAATCCACGGTGAAATCGTGACCCCATACTGTGAACGGCGTCCCGTCAGCGACGACGGTACACGTGGCCGGGATGGTGAAAACGATTTTTGCCTTTGCGCCTACGGACGTGAACACGTCGCCGGTGTCTGGCTTTAAACACCATTCGATACAATCCGACAACGGAACGGGCGGCGTCTGCGGATCGGCGAACGATTCAATGTTGGGCGGTTGTTTTGTGACCGTTATCATTTTTCAGGCGTTGCGTTTGACTTGGAGTTCCATTTCCCGATCCAGCGCCCCGATGATGCCATCGCCGGCCGCGTTGGGCATGGAATACCCGGGTAAAAACGTGGTGATCGTGACCACCGTGAACGGGAAAAGATAGAATTCCACGATGGCGCCATCGTCAACCCGTCGGTGGTACCCAATGCCCAGGTTCCACGCGAATGCGGCCTTTGCGATGCACCGTTTCCCGGTGCGGAATTCGTTTAATGTTTCGACGATCATCAAAAGCCGGATGATCCCCCGGCGTGCAAAATTTTTCATGTCGTTATACTTGGCTGTTTTCCTCCATGACTTTTTCCCGTTCGGCCGTCCGGTTGCGTTCATCCAACCCGGCCACCACGGATTTGCCGGTTTGTACGGCCGTTTTATTGGCGACCGTGTCGGCGAATAATTGGATTTGTTCATCGGTGAATTCCGATTGCACAACCACCAATTGCGACCCGCCGGATCGTCCGTCCAAAACGAATTGAGGCGTGAAATCCAACGCCCCGCCATCGGCAAACCGGCGTCCACCGTGTTCGTAATTGAATTGCGACAACCGGGCCAATTGGCGCGATGCCCGTTTGTTTAAGATGACGAAAATTTCGTCTTTCTCTACCTCGATGTTTGTTCCGTCATCGAAACGTCCTTTGGTACCGCCGGCCGAATGCGGACGACCGCCGAACATACCGGATTTTTTGAACCGGGGAATACCACCGGCGGCAAACGTCTGGCTGTTTATGACGGCAATTTGCGCGGCCGTGGCGACCGCTGTAAGTGCGGCCAAAATAAGATTGGGCAATGCCTTGACCACCGCCAACGCGCCCTGTACGATTGCTTCGGTGACGGCGACTTTTTTACGTTTCCGTGCGGCTTCTTTTTCAATGGCTTCTTTCCGTTTCTGATATTCGGCATCCAATTTTGCCAATTGGTCGACGTTGCCGGCGGCGGCTTCACGACGTTTGGCGAATTCGGCGTCCAATGCCTCGGTTTGTTTTTTGGCTTGTTGGTCGATCCGGTTCCGTTCGATCTCAAAAACCGCGCCCGCAATGGTCTGCGATGCTTCGATCAACGCATCGTTTAATTCTTTGCGTTTCTCTTTTTCTTTTTCCAACCGGGCCAATTTGTCCTCATGGACTTTTTCATCGGCAGCATTGACGGCGTCGGCCGCATCCAATTGGGCCTGTGTATTGGCGTCGGTGGCGGCGCGTACGCTGTTTTGGAATTCCTGTTCGGCGGCGGTGCGTTGTTGGATCGCCCGCAATTTGGTTTGTTCGATGGCCGCGCCCGCGTCGCCGCCCTCGGCTTTGGCTTTTTCGCGTAGCGCCTCGATCTCGTTTTGGGTTTCGGTGTCGATGGCAGCCAGACGAACGGCCAATGCGGCTTTGGCGGCTTCGATCCGGGCATTTTCCAATTCGTCGTTGATCCGTTTGATTTCCGCCGCCCGTTTGCGTTCCAAATCAACCGAACCGATGTTGTACGCTTCCTGCGCTTTGCGGGATTCCTCCTGGAATTTCTTTTGGGAAATGTCCCCGTCGATCAATTGCTCCGTGAGTTCCTTTTTCCGTTCGTTCAACACCGCCAACAATTCGGTGCGTTGTTTTGCGAAATCGGTGTTCAGGATTTCGGATTCGGCCTGTGCCAGACGGGCGGCGTTTTCCTCGGCCAATGCGGTGACTTCGACGGCCAATTGTTCCAATTCCGACCGTTGTTTGTCCAACGCTTTTTGCCGGTTGGTTTCGACGGCTTTGGCTTGCAGATCGTACGCGGCGATGATCGACGCGGTTTGTTCGCTGATCAATTCCAATTCGCGGCGGTCGGCCTCGGTCAATACGCCTTTTTGTTCGGCGATTTTCTTTGTCAACGCGGCCCGGGATTGTTCGACTTTCGCCAGGGCGTCGGCGCGTTTGTTTTCGATTTCGGTGGCCTGACGGTCGAAATCGTTGGTGATCGTGGACGCGTCCAAATCGCGGATGGATTTTTGCAGTTCATTGATCCGGGCGATTTGCGCCTCCAATTCTTTTTGTCGTTTGTCGGCGGCGGCTTTCGCCTTGTCGTCGGCGGCTTTTCGACGGTTGGCCGCATCATCCAAAATTTGATTGCGGCGGTTTTCTACCCGTTCCAACAACGTCGCGGATTCACCCTCGGCGCGGGTGCGTTGGATCAACAATTCCCGGATGCGGTCGGTCTGATCGGCCTTTAATTTGAATTCATCCTCCAATTGCCGGGCCAACGCGAAATTG
>Ga0268298_10001660_pt1 | contig 25744 bp, 21 predicted proteins | sample WWTPWeurt_MetaG_FD_194462 | JGI IMG/M metagenome (GOLD analysis project Ga0268298, IMG submission 194462) | Activated sludge microbial communities from WWTP in Nijmegen, Gelderland, Netherland - WWTP Weurt | ecosystem: Engineered > WWTP > Aerobic digester > Activated sludge | place...
GAAATGATCACAAACATGGTTTTCAACACACTCTATGTGCCGGACTTTGTTGCCACGCTGCCGTTATCCATTCATGCGGCGTATGCAGAGGAAAATTACGTTCCGCTGATCTCACAGGCCTTTCTTGTGAACGCTGGTTTATATGATGGCATGTTCTACGCTGTCACCTGCACCGAAGATGCTCCGTTAATTTCTGCTTCTGAGGCTGTCAAACGAGGAGAGCAAAGTGCCTTTGGTGATCGCACAGTTGATTTTGCGGCAGTTTGTGCAGAATGGCCAAAAGGCAAGGTTTCGCCTGAATTCCGTGATCCGATCATATCGGATGTTCCTGCGCTGATCCTCTCCGGTGAAGCGGACCCTATCACTCCGCCCTGGCATGCGGAAAAAATTTCCGAGAGCCTCACGAACGATATCCACTTGATCTTTTCAGGCATGGGGCATGGTAATCTTTCAAGCCGTTGCAGCACGAATCTGTTCAAAATATTTATTGAGCGTGCATCGATTGAAGGGCTGGACACTGCCTGTGTTGCAAATATCCAGCCGCCGCCGTTCTTTGTCGATTTCAGTGGACCGCGCCCGTAAAAATCTTAGCCACAGAGAAAACCATTAAAAATCTGTGGCAAAAGATTTTCTATAAAAACTCAAGGTAGCCATTATGATACAAGTACAAGGTCTTTCAAAATCTTTTGGGAAAGTGAAAGCTGTTCAAAACGTTTCCTTTTCTGCGCCAGATGGACAGATCACCGGCTTGCTTGGTCCCAACGGGGCGGGCAAGAGCACAATTCTGAGGATGCTTTACACGCTGCTCAAACCCGAAAGCGGATCAGCGCAGGTGGATGGCTTCGATGTACGTCAGTCTGCAATTGATATTCAGCGACGGATCGGTGTGCTGGCGGATGCGCGAGGTCTGTATTCGCGCCTGACGAGCCGCGAGAATATCCGTTATTATGGGCGATTGCATGGCTTGACTGGCGAAGCGCTTGAAAAAAAGATCAACTCGCTCATGCTGCTGCTCGACATGCAGTCCATTGCCGACCGCAAGACCGAAGGTTTTTCCACCGGCGAAAAGCTCAAGGTCGCCATCGCCCGCACTCTGGTGCATGATCCGCAAAATGTTTTGCTGGATGAGCCTACAAACGGGCTGGACGTGATGAGTACGCGCGCGATGCGTCAATTTGTTTTACGTCTGCGGGAGGAAGGCAAGTGCGTGCTCTTCACCAGCCACATCATGCAGGAAGTGGCAGCACTGTGCGATCAGATCGTGATCATTTCGCATGGCGAAGTATCCGCCAACGGCAGCCCCGATGATCTACGAAAGCAAACAGGAAAAGAAAACCTTGAAGATGCATTTGTGGCTGTGATCGGTTCAGAAGAGGGATTGGAATAATGAAAAAGATTTTGGTTATTTTTCAAAAAGAAATGCTCGACAACCTGCGTGATTATCGCAGCTGGGTGACGGGTGTATTTTGGGCACTCTTTGGCCCCCTGCTTCTCGGCGGAATGATCATGCTGCTTGGAAATTCCATTCGTGAAAAAGTGGATGAATCATTGATCCTGCCGGTATTGGGTGCGGAGAATGCTCCCAATCTGATCGCTTTTCTGGAACAACAGGATGTTGTTTTTGAGACCGCTCCTGCTGACCCTGAGGCTGCGGTGATTGCCGGTGATATCAACGTGGCATTGATCATTCCCGAAAATTACAGCGAGGATTTTTCTGCAGGTGAAACAGCCAAAGTTAAGCTTGTCTTTGACAGTACACGCCAGTCTGCAATGGTGGATATTAATCGCGCACAGAACCTGCTCGAAGGATATGGTGATTACATCGGATTACTTCGTTTGAGTTTGCGCGGCGTGAGCCCCGAGGTAATGCGCGCGGTGCAGGTTGAGGAAGTGGACACAGCCACGCCGCAAAGTCAGGCGTTGATCTTTCTTTCCATGCTGCCATACTTTATCATCTTTGCGATCTTCAATGGCGCATCGCCGGTCATTACCGACGCCACAGCAGGGGAGCGGGAACGCGGCTCTCTGGAACCGTTGTTGATCAATCCATTACCGCGCGGTTGGATCGCCGTTGGCAAGATGCTTTCCGCCATGCCGTTCGCCACATTCAACCTGATCATTACACTTGTCGGGTTTGCCATCATATTCCGCATTTTGCCCATGGAGGAATTGCTTGGCGTTCAAATTGGTTTTGATATTAGTACGCTACTAGCTGTATTTCTGATCTGCCTGCCGATTGTTTTCCTTGCGTGCGCCATCCAGACTTTGATCGCCTCTTTTGCAAAAACCACCAAGGAAGCCGGGACATACCTGCCGTTCATCGGTTTGATTCCCTCCCTGCCGGGTTTGGCGCTGGCGTTTTTACCGGTCAAACCTGAACTTTGGACGATGCTCATTCCGACGTTTGGTCAGCAGATTTTGATCAATCAGTTCCTGCGTTCTGAGCCCATCTCTGGCGTGAACATCCTTGTGTCGGCTGTACTGACCATTGTTCTTTCGGCAGCCGTTACTTATGTTGCGATCAAACTTTACGAAGGTGAACGAATCATTACTGGAAAATAACACCTTTATCATTAAGATACAGGTCGCGCTTAAACCGCGACCTGTATCTTTTAAAAGTCAAGTCAGAACGAAAATTGAATAAAAATGTAACTAAAAGACTCTTGTTGATTATGCTTCCTTATATGGGATTTCTATTTTGGAATTTCATTCGGGTCATAAGGCGTGGTTTGGTATACATAATAATTCAACCAGTTTGAATAGAGTAGATTTGCGTGCCCGCGCCAACGGACATTGGGCGGCTGGGTGGGATCATTTTTGGGATAATAATTTTGTGGGACGTGAATGGGAAGTCCCTTGTTTATATCACGGTCGTATTCGGCTTTGAGCGTGAGTGGATCATATTCAGAATGTCCTGTGATGAAGAGATGACGTCCGTCTTTTGTGCCGACAATGTAAACACCCGCTTCGTTCGATTCAGCGAGGATCTGTAATTGGTTTATTTTCTCAATATCTTCGCGGCGGATCTCAGTGTGGCGGGAGTGCGGGGCGAGGAAAATGTCATCGAATCCGCGCAGCAGGTTCTCGGTCGAGGAAAGGATGCGATGCTCATATACGCCGAACATCTTGTGGGGCAGGTCATATTTGGGGATGCCATATTTGTGATACAGCGCGGCTTGCGCTCCCCAGCATATATAGAAATTTGATTCAACATTTGTCTCTGCCCAATCCAGGATCTGGGTCAGTTCATTCCAATAATCCACTTCTTCAAAAGGCATTTGCTCGATGGGCGCACCGGTAATAATGAGACCGTCAAACTTTTCATTTTTGATCTCATCGAATGTGACATAATGCTCCAGCAAATGATCGGCATCCGTGTTCTTGGATTCATGCGTCGCGGTGTGGATCAATGTGATTTCTACTTGCAGCGCAGAGTTGGAAAGCAATCGCAATATCTGCGTTTCGGTCGCGATCTTGGTCGGCATGAGATTTAAGATCGCCACACGCAGGGCACGGATGTCCTGATGCGCGGCACGATCTTCATCCATGATGAAGATATTCTCTTTTTCAAGAGTGGTTCGAGCGGGAAGGGTGGATGGAATTTTTACGGGCATGGGTTTGAAATGATGAATGTAGAATGCAGAATGCAGAATTTTTATTCCGCATTCTGCATTCTGACTTCTGGATTTACGCGTTAAGCGCCTGATCCAGATCCCACTTGATGTCTTCGAAGTCTTCGAGACCAATGCTCAAGCGGATGAAATCGGGGCTGACGCCAGCGGAGACCTGCTGTTCTTCGCTGAGCTGGCTGTGCGTCGTGGTGGCAGGGTGAATGGCAAGGCTGCGAGCATCACCGACGTTGGCAAGGTGGCTGAACAGTTGCAGGCTTTCGATGAACTTTCTGCCAGCTTCCGCGCCGCCCTTGATACCGAAGCCAAGGATCGCGCCTGCGCCCTTGGGAAGATACTTCTTGGCGCGAGCGTAATCGGGGTGGCTCTTGAGGCCGGGGTATTTGACCCAGCTAATTTTGGGATGAGCCTCAAGATATTCGGCAACGGCTTGCGCGTTCTGTACGTGACGGTCAATGCGCAGGTTGAGGGTTTCGAGTCCGAGCAGGGTCTGCCATGCATTGAAGGGAGATTGACAGGCCCCGAGGTCGCGCAGAACTTGTACGCGCGCTTTGATCGCAAACGGAGGAAGTCCCGCGGCTGCGATGGAGGAATACACGAGGCCGTGATACGAAGGATCGGGCGTGTTGAAATTCTCGAACTTGCCATTGCTCCAATCGTAGTTGCCGCCATCCACGATGATGCCGCCAATGGATGTGCCGTTGCCTGTGATGAACTTGGTGGTCGAGTGGGTGATCACGTGTGCACCCCATTCAAACGGGCGGAAAAGATATGGCGTGGCAAAGGTGTTATCGATGAACAGGATCAGTTTGTGCTTGTTCGCGATCTCGGATACTTCTTCAAACGGGAAGACGGAGATATCGGGGTTGCCGAGAGTCTCACCATAAATAATTTTCGTGTTCGGCTGAATGGCCGCTTCAAAATTCTTCGGGTCGCTTGGGTCAACAAAGGTGACATTGATCCCCAGCTTGGGCAGCGTGTAAGCGAACTGATTGTACGTGCCGCCATACAAACGGGAAGACGAGACGATGTGATCGCCTGCACTGCACAATGTGAAAATTGCCTGGGCCTGCGCGGCATGCCCAGAACTTGCAGCCAGAGCGGCAACACCGCCTTCGAGTGCAGCAATGCGCTGTTCAAGCACATCGGTGGTCGGGTTCATCAAGCGGGTGTAAATATTTCCCAGCTCTTTAAGTGCGAACAAATTCGCGGCGTGTTCAGTGTTCTTGAACTGATAGCTCGTTGTTTGATACAACGGCACGGCGCGGCTGCCAGTGGTGGCATCTGGTGAATAGCCCGCGTGTAACTGGCGGGTGGCGAAACCTAACTTGCGATCTTTGATTGTGGACATATTAAGTTTTCTCCTCTTGAATAATGTTTACCCGCCCTTCAGAAGAGTTATTATTATCCCCGTTAGGGGAAAAAAATAACCTCTTCTGAAAGTACAAGAAGAGGTATACGTCTATACCGTCCTCTCATCTTCCAGATACGAATGACTAACGCCATTCCTATTTGCCGAATTTGGCACCATAACTCATAAAATGGTTTGGTTGCCGAAGCTTCAAAGGGTCGGTCCCTCAGCCTCTCTGGATAAGAGCGAATATTTAATTTCGCGGTTTATATCATGGCAATGATGATTGTGTCAAGGGTTTGGACAATTTTAGTCTGAATTGATTATAAAAGATTTTCGTTCACAAGCAACTCTGCATTGTATATGGATGCGCCTGCTGCGCCGCGGATCGTGTTATGCGAAAGCACAACAAATTTAAGATCGAGGATTGGATCACGCCTCACGCGGCCGACTACTGTCGTCATGCCTTTACCTGTTAATCGGTCGAGTCTTGGCTGGGGACGGTCCGCCTCATCCTTAACCTCGATCACTGGTTTGGGCGTCGAAGGCAGATTCTGCGCTGACGGTTTTGCAGCGTAATCGCGCAATGCCTGAATCGCAACTTCAGGTTCAACGGACTTGTCCAAAGCCACACTTGCACAGACGGTGTGACCATCGATCACTGCCACGCGATTGGTATGCGCGCTGAATTGGATGTCTGCCATATCAATTTTGCTTTCGTTGAATTTGCCCAACATCTTGCGCGGCTCCCATTCCACTTTTTCTTCCTCGCCGCCATTGCCTACGTTGGGGATGACATTGTCCATGATGTCGAGCGATGGCACGCCAGGGTAGCCCGCGCCCGAAAGCGCCTGCAAGGAGACCATGAATACTTTCTTCACACCGAAGGCCTCATCCAATGCTTTGAGTGCGATCGTGAGTCCTGTGCTTGTGCAGTTGGGGTTCGTGACAATACATCCGCTCCAACCGTGATTCTTGCGCTGTTGCTTCACCAGTTGAATATGTTCCGCGTTGATTTCGGGTAACAGCAACGGCACATCCACTCCGCGCCGGTAAGAAGATGCGTTCGAACAGACCGCCGCGCCTGCTTTTGCGAAGGCAGGTTCGAGTTCGTTCGCGATTTCTGTGTGTAAAGCTGAAAAGACGATCTTCGCTTGCACCGCATCCGTATTGGCAGGGACAACGATCATATCCCGCGCATATGCAGGCATGGGGTCATCCAACACCCAGCGCGCGGCTTTGGAATACGGCTGCCCAACGGAACGGTCAGATGCTGCCAATGCAACCACTTTGAACCAGGGATGATTATCTAACAACGAAATAAAACGTTGGCCGACAGAGCCTGTCGCGCCGAGAACTGCTACGGGGATTTGAGACATAATATTTCTCCTTATTATGGATTTCGTGGGCAGGGGGGAAGCATTGCTTCCCCCCCTACGGGTTATTTCACGATCAACTCATGCAATGACCGTACCGCCAGCTCAGTATCTGTAGCGGCAACTACCATACTGATGGATACTTCCGATGAACCCTGCGCGATGGCCAGGACATTGGCTTTGTTATTGCCGAGCTGAGTAAAGACCTGTCCAGCAACACCGGGCGTGTGGCGCATTCCCACACCAACGACAGTGATGATCGAAACATCTTCCGTCATCCAGACGCGGTCAATATCCTCGTCTTCGATCTCATTGGCAAAGACAGCCTGCAAAGCATTGAGCACGGATGCGGCAGATTCGGATGGCACTGCAAAACAGATGGACTGTTCGGATGAGGCCTGTGTAATTAGCGGCACGCTGGTCTTTGTGGATGCTACTGCGCCAAACGCGCGCGCCGCTACACCAGGTACGCCCAGCATACCACGCCCTTCGATCGTCACCAGCCTTTGGTTGCGGATGGCGGTCACAGCTTTGACAACCTGACCGTTGCGGGCTTTTGAATCAGAAGGCGCATTTGCTATTAACCGCGTACCAGGATGTGTTGGATTGAATGTGTTGCAGATGCGGAGTCCAATGCCGGCATCCACAACGGGGCGGATCGTTTTGGGGTGCAACACTTTCGCGCCATAATATGCCAGTTCCGCAATTTCGCTGTATGTGATCTCAGGCAGTGTGACCGCGTCCTTCACAATGCGCGGATCGGTTGTCATGACGCCATCCACATCTGTCCAGATCCAGACATCATCCGCGGGGAGGACGGAGCCAATGACGGCCGCGGAATAATCACTGCCGCCGCGCCCGAGGGTCGTGATCACGCCTTCAGGTGTAGCACCTATGAAGCCAGTGGTGACTGGAACAACGCCCGCATCCATAAGTGGGTTCAATAATTGCCTTGTCTTTTCGGTCGTGGCTTTGAAGTCCGGGTGCGCGTGTTGAAAGTGCGCGTTGGTGACCACGAACTCAGTCGACTCGATTGCCTTTGCATTGATGCCCGCGTCTTCGAGTACTGCACCCAACAATCGGACACACATTCTCTCGCCGATGGAGGCCACTGCATCCATTGCGCGCGGACTGGCTTCCCCGAGAATCGCGATCGCTTTGCATAAATCCACGAGCGAGAAGATCAGTACATTGATCTCTGCTTTGGTTACTTCGCGAAGGTGCTCATTCTTGATCAGCGCATCTGCGGCGGCGAAGTGTTTCTCTCTCAGCGTGGACTCTGCGCTCGGAAGCGAATCAACTTTTCCTTGTGAAGCGAGCGCAGCGGAATCCAACAGAAGGTTGGTGACTCCCGACATCGCGGAAGTGATCACCACCACCCGCGGATATTCCGCGCGCGCATCCTTCACGATCTGAGCAGCCTTGACGAGCGCATCCGCCGAACCGACAGATGTTCCTCCGAATTTCATCACAAGCGTTTGTTTTTGCATGATCTTCTCCTTTGACGAGGTAAACAAAAACGCCCCACGTTTCCGCGAGGCGTTGTGTGTTCTGAAAGTAACTTTGTTCAGCTACTTCTGACCAAGCACAAATCCCTCACGGAATTCACCGGAGGTAGTGGTCATGGTCATCATAGTACCGAAACAAAAGTTTTGCATATTGGGCGCTATTCTATGCGAGGGACGTAGATTGGTCAAGGCTTTTTAATCCACGTACTCGCACCATGATTCATACTTAGGAAGTTTTCCGCGAATGGCATCATGATAAATATTTTGGATCTTTCTTGTGGTGGGACCAGTCTTCCCGTCGCCGATGGTGCGGAAATCTATTTCGCTCAAGCCGATACATTCAGCAGCGGTTCCGCATACAAAGACTTCATCCGCGATGTAAAGCTGGTCGCGTGAAATAGGCTGTTCCAAAATGCGGAAGCCCAGATCTTTTGCGATCGTATGGATCGAGTGGCGTGTCACACCTTCCAATACAGGCGCAGTGGATGGCGTGATGATCTTGCCATGCCGCACCATGAATAAATTCTCGCCAGTGCATTCAGCCACATAGCCCTGCGGATCAAGCATGATGGCTTCCTGGAAACCCAATCTTTCGGATTCGGTCTTGGCGAGGAAACTGTTTGCATAATTTCCAGACACCTTGGCTTTGGTCATCAACACATTCGGATGATGACGCGTGAACGATGAAATATTGGCGCGGATGCCTTTCGCCATCGCTTCTTCGCCGAGATAGTTGCCCCATTCCCATGTAGCGATCGCGAGCGAGGGTTTGCCGTTGTCCACATTCAAGTTCCAGCCGCCGCCATCCAAATACAAAAGCGGGCGGATATAGCAATCCTTGAATCCGTTAGCCCTCACGGTATCTTTGATTGCCTTCACAATATCTTCCGTCGTCCACGGCAGATTGCGGAAGCCAAAGACGCGCGCCGAATCGAGCAAACGTTCCGCGTGATCGGTCAGGCGAAAGACTGCGGGTCCCTTCGGCGTATCATACGCGCGAATGCCTTCGAATACAGCCGCGCCGTAATGAATGGCGGGGGTAAGCACGTGCATGGTCGCTTTTTCGTACGGCAACAGTTCACCGTTCATCCAAATGAATTTCGATTCCATTCCCATGACAATTTCTCCTTACATCCTTTTTATAATTTCATCCGCCATCTGACGGGTAGTTAACTTGCCGCCAATGTCCGCAGTGCGTGCGCCATTGGTGATCGTTTCTTCAACAGCTTTTTCAATAGCCGTTGCTTCAGCTTCCAACTTCAATGAATGACGTAATAACATAGCAGTTGAAAGGATCGTGCCGATCGGATTTGCGATTCCCTTGCCAGCGATATCTGGTGCAGACCCGTGGATCGGTTCGTACAACCCGACAGTTGATTCGCCCAAACTTGCAGATGGCAGCATCCCCATTGATCCTGCCAAGACCGACGCCTCGTCCGTGAGGATGTCGCCGAACATATTCTCAGTGACGATCACATCCATCCAGGCGGGACCGGTGATCAGCCGCATGGACGCGGTATCCACCAGCGTATGTTCAAGCTCGATATCAGGATTCTCTTTTCCAACTTTGGTCGCGATCTGACGCCATAGCCGCGATGACTCTAACACGTTGGCCTTATCTACAGAAGTGACTTTCTTCTTGCGGCCTTTCGCCAAATTGAATGCCAGTTCCATCACGCGGCGGATCTCGTAATCATAATATTCAAGCGTATCGACAGCGCGCTCGCGGCCGTCTTTGACATCGCGTCCCTTGGGCCAGCCGAAGTACAGTCCGCCCGTGAGTTCACGCACGACAAGAATATCCACGCCTTGCAATTTCTCAGGCTTAAGCGGTGACCATTCCATCAGCGCGGGATGCACTTTCACAGGGCGAAGATTTGCAAATACGCCGAGACCTTTTCGCAGGGCGAGCAGTCCGCGTTCGGGGCGATCTTTGGCTGTTGGGTCATCCCATTTCGGGCCGCCCACTGCGCCGAGCAAAACCGCATCCGCGGATTGGCAATCGGCAAGGGTTTCATCGGTGAGCGATGAACCGTACGCATCGATCGAACAACCGCCCATCAGGCGTTCTTTGTATTCGAAAGTGTGGTTGTATTTACTGGCAATGAAATCCAGCACGCGCACGGCTTCGCCTACAACTTCAGGTCCGATGCCGTCGCCGGGGAGTAAAACAATGTTTGCTTTCAAAAATAATTCTCCTTATTCAAAAAATTAGTATTTACTTAGTAATAAATTTCCGGGGTTTGATTTTTGCTACACAAGAATCATCTGGACTGACAGTTGGATCGTTCCAGAATGCAATCATCAATTTCCCAACACAGCCATTGGAGGCTGAGTCACTGGAAATAAGAGAATGGCCAAAGCCGGGAAACTCATACAAGTAGGAATGGGATAAAGTTTCTTTGGCAAGTTCTGCAAATCCAACCGGCGTTGCTGGATCGAATTCGCCTGCCAGCAGCAAGGCGGGAATATCACTTGCAAATTTTACACTTCCTTCTGAGCCAGTTGACACAGAAACCCATTTTTGGCAAATTTGTCTAAAAGATTCATTCATCTGCTGCTGACCAAAGGTAAACAACATCTCATCTAATTTACTTGGGGAAGCAGGTTCAGATTCGACAATTTGACTTGAAACATTATCCACACAAGATACGGAGCGACTCATTCCAGTATTCCGCAAGGGCGGAATGACCTTGCCAGCATACTTTGAGAGTAATTCAAAATTTCCATTTTTTGTATCTACAATTAATTTGGGAAGATATGGAATATCGCTTACTGAGTACATCATGAAAAAAAGTATGGTTATAAGTCTATCGCCACTTATTGTCACTTCCGGCCCATTTGACCACCCTACACCGGAGTGCATTTGGGATGTAAGACTAATGGGGTTTTCGTTCAAACTTACAATAAGTTCTGCCAGTGTGTTTTCCAAGTCGGGATAAGCGCTGCCACATTCAGCGTTAGCGGCGCAACGTGTCAGCAAATATTGAAGACTGCCTTTTCCACGAAAATCATCTTTATAACCTGCCAGAGTCTCTGGCAATGGGTAAACTGAGTCCAACACAGCACTGCGCACCCCTTGAGGAAAATCTCGCATGATGGCTAATCCCAGGCGCGTACCGTAGGAGCCCCCAAACAGGTTCCATTTTTCAACGCCTAAAGCCCTGCGAAGATCGTCGGCATCTGCTGCGCTTGAAGCGCTGTTGTAGGCATTCAACTGAATACCTTCAGTGATCAATCGGTCGCGGCATATTAGCCAGGCTTCATTTTGTATTTTATTGTAGTCAGACTGAGATAAAGACTGATTCAACGTGTCGAAGAAAAATTGATCAACCTCAGGGCAAGCCAGACTCGGTTGCGACTCTCCTGTACCACGCTGATCGAACACAATCACATCACGATTGCCGCCTACAAAACCGCTAAAACTATTTAAGTACATCACCACCGGAATTCCCGGTTCTCCGGGTCCACCTGAAAGAAAAAGAATTGGATCAGGAGCAGGATTTGAACTTTTACTTTTAAAAATCGCAACGTGAAGACGAATCATGCCATTATCAACATTCGAACGATCCTCAGGTACTAGCAGGTCATAGCATTCCGCTTTCAACGACGAAATATTAGGCGTACGGCACTCCATCGGTATCAGTTCTCGCAATGGCAACGGGACTGGTGTTGATGTTTCTGTCGGCATGATGGTAGGAATGGGTGCTTGACCTGCACATCCATTCAACACTAAGACAAGAACTAAAATGCTGTAGATAAAGCAATTGGGTAATTTCTTTTGCCTAGTCATTAGTTCTCCCATCTCAATGAATCAATGCGCCACCATCAGTCCATATTCAACAGAATCAGCCAGCGCGCGCCATGAGGCCTCGATGATGTTCGTGCTTGCACCGACAGTACTCCAACGGCCAGTGTCATTGCGCGTGTCGATCAACACACGCGTGATGGCTTCGGTGCCGTGATCTGAATCGAGGATGCGGACTTTGTAATCAGATAAATGGAATTTTGCGACTTGCGGATAATAGCCAATCAGTGCTTTGCGTAAAGCATTGTCCATTGCGTTGACGGGACCGTTGCCTTCAGCAGCCGTGTGCAGCAACTCACCCTGCACGCGGACCTTGACCATTGCCTCGGCGAAGATGCCACGTCCCTGACGATGCTCAACGTTGACGAAAAAGTCCACGAGTTCGAAGGGGGCTTTGTAGCCGTATTCCTGTCGCTTCAACATCATGGTTACGGATGCTTCGGCAGCTTCGAAGGAAAATCCGCGTGCTTCGAGTTCCTTGACTTCGTTGAGCACACCGACCACTTCTTCACCTTCGACTTCAACGCCATGTTCCTCAGCTTTGCTCAACAAATTGCCACGGCCTGAAAGGTCGGAAACCACCACGCGCATTTTGTTGCCGACAAGTTCAGGGGTGATGTGTTGATACGATTGTGCGTTGCGTCTCATCGCAGCGACATGCACGCCGCCCTTATGCGCGAACGCAGATTTACCCACGAAAGGCAAATGGTCATCGGGTGTGATGTTGGCAACTTCTGCGACGAAATGGGAAAGTTCATATAACTTGGCGATATGCCCCTTGGGCAAACATTCATAGCCCATCTTAAGTTCAAGGTCAGCCATGATGGATACAAGATTGGCATTGCCGCATCTTTCGCCGACACCATTGATCGTGCCCTGTACTTGAATTGCGCCTTCACGCACCGCTGTCAACGAGTTGACCACGGCGCACTCGCCGTCGTTATGAGTGTGGATCCCAAATGGGCTTTTTATGACCAGCTTCAAGTCACGAACGATGCGCTCCACTTCCCAGGGCAATGTCCCGCCGTTGGTATCGCATAAAACGATGGTCTCCGCCCCGCCGCGAATCGCGGCCTGCAAAGTTTCCACGGCATAAGATGAATCAGCTTTGTAGCCGTCAAAGAAATGCTCGGCGTCATAGATGACACGCTTGTTATTTGATTTGAGATAGGCAACAGATTGCTCGATAATGCGCAGGTTATCTTCGAACGTGGTTTGCAAAACTTCTTTAACATGCAGTGACCAGGTCTTGCCAAAGATGGTGCAGACGGGCGTGTTGGAATCAAGCAGCGCTTTGATGTTGGCATCGTCTTCAGGTCCGCCTTTGACGCGGCAGGTTGAACCGAATGCCGTGATAAGCGCATTCTTCCATTGCATGTCACGCGCGCGCTCGAAGAATTCAACATCCTTCGGGTTCGAGCCAGGCCAGCCGCCTTCGATGAAGGCCACACCGAAATCATCAAGCCGCTGCGCCACGCGGACTTTGTCATTGGCTGAAAGCGTGAAGCCTTCAGACTGCGTGCCATCGCGGAGAGTTGTGTCGTAGATTTGGATTTTTGTCATAGATGATCCATTTTGCCACAGAGGCACAGAGCCACTGAGAAAAACTCAAGGAATTCTGTGCTCTCTGTGGCTAATTAAGTTTTTCCTCGAAAGCAGCAATTTCTTTTTCGAAGCCAAGGATATAACCAAGTTCATCCACACCGTTGAGCAGACAGGTCTTGTTGAACGGGTCAATTGGGAACTCGACAGAGCCATTCGGCAGGATGAGAGTCTGAGATGCGAGGTCAACGGTGACTTCGGCATTGGGAACTTCTTCGATGAGATCGAACAACATCTTGTGCGTCGCTTCATCCACGATAATGGGAATGAGACCATTCTTCAAGGAATTATTGCGGAAGATGTCTGCAAAGGATGTGGAGATGACGGCCTTGAATCCGAAACCGGTCAATGCCCAGGGAGCGTGCTCGCGGCTCGAACCGCACCCGAAGTTGTCTCCAGCTAATAGAACTTGTGCGCCCTTTGAGTTTGGTTGGTTGAGGACAAAGTCCGCTTTGGGAGAGCCGTCGGCGTTATAACGCCAGTCGGCGAAGAGATTGTCTCCCATGCCTTTTTTGTCAGTCGCTTTAAGAAAGCGCGCGGGGATGATCTGGTCCGTGTCAATGTCGTTGACAGGCAGAGGAAGTACGCGGGAAGTTAGTGTTGTGAATTGAGCCATAGTTGATTTCCGATTTACGATTTTTTTATTTGCGATTGTTGAATGACGTTGCGAGGAGGGTGTTCTCCCTGGCACCGCCCGCCAGGGCAGGTACCCCGACGAAGCAATCTCCAAATAAGCAGGGGATTGCTTCGCTAAAGAACGGCTCGCAATGACATGTCAGATAAGTGTTCTCGGATCCGTGACAACTCCGTGAATAGCTGTTGCCGCCGCAGTGACAGGACTTGCCAGGAAAGTTCGTCCGCCTTTGCCTTGGCGACCTTCAAAATTGCGGTTGCTGGTTGAGACTGCGTATTGACCAGGTTGGAGTTCATCGCCATTCATTGCGATACATAACGAGCATCCAGCCTCGCGCCACTCCGCGCCTGATTCCTTGAAGACTTTATCTAAGCCTTCCAACTCAGCTTGTTTCTTAACATCCTGCGAACCGGGCACAATCATGAGACGTAACCCATCAGCAACTTTGTGTCCCTTAAGCATTGCAGCGGCAAGTCGCAGATCGGAGATGCGTGAATTGGTGCAGGAGCCGATGAAGACTACATCCACTTTTTTGCCGAGCAGGGATTGACCAGCTTCGAGTCCCATGTACGCTAATGCTTTTTCAAACGCAGCCTTCTGTGAAGGTTCAGTGAATGACTCAGTGCTCGGGACTCGGTCTGTGATCTTCATGCCCATGCCGGGATTGGTTCCATAAGTGATCATCGGCTCGAGTTCAGATGCTTCGAGAGTAATGGATTTGTTATAGATTGCGCCTTCGTCACTGGGCAAGGTCTTCCAGTAAGCAATGGCCTTGTCCCAGTCCGCGCCTTTGGGAGAGGCTTCGCGGCCTTTGAGATATTCAAAGGTCACTTCATCGGGAGCGATCATGCCTGCGCGCGCGCCGCCTTCAATGGACATGTTGCAGATGGTCATGCGTTGTTCCATTGTCAATCCACGAATAGCTTCGCCTGTGAATTCAAAGACGTGCCCTGTTCCCCCACCGACGCCGATCTTCGCAATGAGAGCAAGGATAATATCCTTGGCTGAAACGCCATTGGATAATTTCCCATTCACGCGGACTTCATAGGTCTTCGGTTTATTTTGAAGCAGACATTGAGTTGCGAGAACATGCTCAACTTCGGATGTGCCGATACCAAAAGCCAGTGCGCCAAACGCGCCATGCGTGGCGGTGTGACTGTCGCCGCAGACGATGGTCATACCTGGCTGGGTTCGTCCGAGTTCAGGTCCGATCACATGGACAATGCCGCGGTGCGGACTGGTCATGCCGTGCAGTGTGATTCCGAACTCAGCAGCATTGGTTTCCATCTGCTTGATCTGAGCGGCGGCCATTGCATCTGCGATGGGAACTTCGATCGGAGTCGTCGGGATGGAGTGATCCATCGTGGCGAGCGTTTTTTCAGGGCGGCGGACTTTGAGTCCGCGCTGGCGCAGGCCCGTGAAGGCTTGCGGTGAAGTGACTTCATGCACGAGGTGCAAGTCAATGTAAAGGATGGCGGGAGATTCGGGTTGTTCTGCGACAACATGCGATTCCCAAATTTTGTCAAAGAGAGTTTTAGGCATATTTTGATTTACGATGTGAGGTTTTGGATTAAGGATTAGGATTCGCTTTCAGCGGAGTCAATTGCATCAGAAGCAGAATCAGGGTTCGGCGTGGTAGGAAGCGTGCTCAAATCCCAACCGGCAGGGTACATCGGCGCAGTAGGATGAGCATCAAAAGATTGAAAGTCATAGTTGGCATTTTCATTTTGAGTGGTCATGGTAATTTCTCCTTTTTCATAAATGCTTGTTGGTTGAGTAGGGGGGGAGGTAATTGGGTATCAGGGATTCTCAATCCCTAATTACCTAAATCCTAATCTCTTCATCCCAGCATCACGCCAAAATTATTGGGTACAGGCTGTGTGCCTTCGGTCTTGGCGATGATCAATTTATTGAGCGCGTTGATATAAGCCTTTGCGCTGGCGACGATAATGTCACTATCCGCGCCGTGGCCCCCATAGACGCGTGCATATTCCTGTTCGCTTTGCGCATCCATTTTTGTATCGCCGCTGCTGTCACTTTGAATGCGGACAGTCACTTCGCCAAGCGCATCAATTCCTTCGGTGATGGCATGGATGTTGAATTCCAGCAGCTTGCATGGCATCTTGATGATCGCATCAATGGCTTTATAAGTTGCATCCACGGGGCCAGTGCCCATCGAAGCAAAGTTGTAGATCTCGCGGTCAGGTCCACGCAGACGGACGGTTGCCGTTGGCATTCCAAGCGTGCCGCATGAAACCTGCAAGCCTTCAAGATAATACACATCGCGCGGACGATAGAACTCATCAGCGATCACAGCTTCAAGATCGGCATCGGTGATAACTTTTTTGCGGTCGGCCAATTCCTTGAAGCGTGCGAAGGCTTTATCAAGTTCGGCTTCATCAAGCGAATGCCCCATGATGGCAAGGCGTGAGCGCAGCGCGGCGCGGCCCGAATGTTTGCCCATTACCAGCGTGGTTTGATTCACGCCGACATCTTCGGGGCGCATGATCTCATACGTGGTCTGGTGCTTCAACATTCCATCCTGATGAATGCCTGCTTCATGCGCGAATGCATTTGCGCCGACAATGGCTTTGTTCGGCTGAACTACAATCCCCGTGTAATTGCTGACAAGTTTTGAAACGCGCGAAAGTTGCTGCGTTTCGATTCCAGTTTCAAGATTGAACACAGGGTGACGGGTCTTGAGGGTCATCACCACTTCTTCGAGCGAAGTATTGCCTGCGCGTTCACCTATGCCGTTGATGGTCACTTCGGCTTGACGCGCGCCCGCTTGAATTCCGGCAAGGGCATTCGCAGTGGCCATGCCAAGGTCATCGTGGCAATGCACAGAGACCGTGATGCCATCGTGCATACCAGGCGTGTTTTTGATAATGCCGTCGATCAACTTGAAATATTCATCGGGCGTAGTGTATCCAACCGTATCAGGAATATTCAACGTGGTCGCACCAGATTTGATCGCTTCGCCCAGCACCACATACAAAAACTCAGGGTCGGAGCGGCCCGCATCTTCGGGGCTGAATTCCACGTCGGCACAAAGTGAGCGCGCGTACGCAACCATTTCCGAAACACGCTGAACCACTTCCTCCGGATCCATCTTCAACTTATGCTTCATGTGGATCGCTGATGTGGCGAGGAAGGTATGGATGCGCGGCTTATCCGCGTCTTTGATGGCTTCCCAGGCTTTATCAATATCGGGTTTGTTTGCGCGCGCGAGACCTGTGATGACAGGAACTTTCGCATCAGTCTGACCTTTGGGCTGGGTACCCACTTCAACAGCGATTCGTCTGACAGCTTCCAGATCATCCGGCGAGGCGGCAGGGAATCCAGCTTCAATAATGTCCACGCCCATGCGCGCCAACGAACGAGCGACTTCCAGCTTTTCCGCTGAGGTCATTGTCGCGCCCGGTGATTGTTCGCCATCTCTTAAAGTAGTATCAAATATTTTTACATAGTTATTCATACGAACTCCTAAAGTTGGTAAATGGTAATTTGAGATTGCCATTTACCAGTTACTCGCTACTCTTTATTTCTTCCAGTTTTCCGGTCTCAACGAACGTACTGCCGCGCCAGCCTGCCACATTTCAGAATCATGGAAAGCAGCCAGTTCTTCTTCCAATTTTTCGCGGTAGTCCGCGCGGCTGTTGGCTTCGAGAGTGATGCGGGCTTCGTTGCCGCTGAGCACGGATTCATACAGATCGTCAAACACAGGCGCAACCGCATCGCGGAAACGTGGATGCCAGTCCAATGCGCCGCGCTGGGCGGTGGTGGAACAGTTGGCATACATGAAGTCCATGCCGTTCTCGCCAACGAGACGGATCAGGGATTGAGTCAACTCTTCGACAGTTTCGTTGAAGGCTTCGCTGGGGGAATGTCCGTGCTTGCGCAGGACGTTGTATTGAGCTTCCATCACGCCAGAGAGTGCGCCGATTAAAACTCCGCGCTCACCCGTAAGGTCGCTATAAACTTCGTTCTTGAATGTGGTCGGGAATAAATATCCCGCGCCGATGGCGATACCCAGGGCGATGGCGCGTTCATTCGCGCGGCCAGTGTGATCCTGATGAACTGCGTAGCTGGCATTGATTCCGCTGCCTGCCAGAAAGTTACGGCGAACGCTTGTACCCGATCCCTTGGGCGCAACGAGAGCCACATCCACGTGTGGGGGAGGAACAACGCCGGTGTCATCCTTGAAGGTGACGGAGAAGCCGTGCGAGAAGTACAGCATGTCGCCTTCGTTAAGACATTCCACGATCTTTGGCCACTGTGAGCGCTGACCTGCATCCGAGAGCAGGTATTGAATGACGGTCCCTTTTTCTGCGGCTTCTTCAACATTGAAGAGAGTTTCTCCGGGAACCCAGCCGTCAGCAACGGCCTTGTCCCAATTCTTCGTCCCTTCGCGCTGACCGACGATGACCTTGATGCCATTGTCGCGCATGTTCATCGCCTGTGCAGGCCCCTGAACGCCATAACCAATAACTGCCACAACTTCATTCTTCAATACTTCCCGCGCCTTATCAAGTGAAAATTCGTCGCGGGTTACCACATCTTCAACTGTGCCACCAAAATTAATTTTTGCCATGATTTCTGTTCTCCTAGTTTTATTTTTGTTCAGTTTAAAGTTGCAAAGTCTCAGGATGAAGGTTTTTATTCATCCTTCCTAATTCATCATTCATCCTTTTTCGTTACGGTGCCATTTCCGCCATGTCTTCATATTCATTCTCGTATCTGTTTCCAACCGCGCCCTGCTGCACACGGCGGACGCCATCGTTGACTCCGCGCGTCATCGAGACTTGACCTGTGCGCACCATTTCGATGATACCGGTTGGGCGCAGGAGTTCGATCATGCCTTCGATCTTATCCTCTGTGCCGGTGATCTCAACGATCACGGAATCAGCCGCCACATCCACGATGCGGGCGCGGAAGATTTCCGCGAGGCTGTTGACTTCGGCGCGTTTCTCGGGGCCGACCATGACCTTGATCAGAGCCAGGTCACGGGTTACCGAAGGTTGATGGGTGACATCCTGCACATCGATCACGTTGACGAGTTTATAAAGATTCGCTTCGATCTTGTGCGCGTCATAATCCCCGTTGGGGCAATCCACCACAACGGTCATGCGCGAGATATCCGGTTTCTCGGTGCGCCCAACCGCCAATGACTCAATGTTGAAGTTGCGGCGGCGAAATAATGACGCGACACGGTTCAACACGCCAGGTTTGTTTTCTACTAATGCAATGAAAGTGTATAACATTTGATTCTCCAAATTCGTTGATCAGGGATTAGGTAGTTAGGACTTAGCCGCCCAATCCCTATTTCCTAATTACCTGATTCCTTTAACGGCCTCTGTAACATTTGATCCAATGCCGCACCAGCAGGGACCATCGGATAAACCGCATCTTCCTGCTCCACGCGGAACTCGATCACCGTGGGACCCTTTATACTGCGTGCCCAGGCAATGGCTTCATCAATTTCTTCGCGCTTGGTGACTCGTCTCGCAGGGACTCCGTGCGCTTCGGCAAGTTTCACAAAATCAGGTGAGAGCATATTGACCGCCGAGTAGCGCTTCTCGAAGAAAAACTCCTGCCACTGACGCACCATACCGAGGAAACTGTTATTCATGATGGCAACTTTCACATTCGCATTCTCTTGCACAGCGGTGGTCAATTCGGCGGCAGTCATCTGGAAACCGCCATCACCGGCGATGGCCCAAATTTCCTGATCCTTATGAGCGAACCATGCGCCAATTGCGGAGGGCAGACCAAATCCCATTGTGCCTGCGCCGCCAGAGGTGAGCCAGCGATTCGGTTTATCCAAGGCGTAATACTGTGCCGTCCACATTTGATGTTGACCAACGTCCGTGGTCATGATCGCATTGCCGCCTGTCGCCTTCCAGATATCAGCGATCAAATGCGGGACATACAATTTGTCATCGTTTGGCCAGTTCATAATGCTGCGCGCGTCGGCTTCGGCTTTCCAGTCGCGGATCTCTTTCAACCATTCGTCATGGTCGTATTCATCCACCAGCGGAACGAGATCGGTCAGGACGGTTTTGAGATCACCGACCAGGGGAACATCCACTGCCACATTCTTGTGAACTTCTGATGGATCGATCTCAATATGAATTTTCTTCGCGCGTGGAGCGTAGGTCTTCAACGTGCCGGTCACGCGGTCATCGAAGCGCATACCGAAAGCGAGGATCAGATCGGAATTTTGGATCGCAAGATTGGTATGGACTTCGCCATGCATACCCATCATCCCCAAACTCAAATCGTGTGAAGCAGGGAACGCGCCGAGTCCAAGCAAGGTGCTTGCCACAGGCGTTTGCGTCTTCACCGCAAAATTCATCAAAATTTCCTCGGCTTTGGATGCCAATACGCCATGTCCGCATAAAATGATCGGGCGCTGTGCTTTTTCAATTAATTTCACTGCATGGTCAAGCATGTCTTTCTGTGCATGGGCAACGGGCTGATAGCCGGGCAGTTTCACAGTTTCAGGATAGACAAACTCACACTGTTCGACCTGCGCGTTCTTGCAGATATCGATCAATACCGGGCCGGGACGTCCGCTGCGGGCGATGTAAAACGCCTCGCGTACAACTTCCGCGATCTGGTCGGCCCGGGTCACAAGGTAATTATGTTTTGTGATCGGCAGAGTAATGCCGGTCACGTCAACTTCTTGAAATGCATCTCCGCCGATCAGGTGCGCCGCGACCTGTCCCGTAACGAATACCACAGGAACAGAATCCATCATCGCCGTGGCAATGCCCGTGACAAGATTCGTCGCACCGGGACCGGATGTCCCCATCGCCATCCCCACCTTGCCAGAAGCACGCGCATATCCATCCGCCATGTGCGCGCCGCCCTGCTCATGCCGCACCAACACATGATGGATGGGATAACTTAGCATCGCATCATAGATCGGCATGTTCGCCCCGCCCGGATACCCGAAGACCACTTCCACGCCTTCGCGCACCACGCATTCCCACATAATTTCAGCACCTGTCTTTTTCATTTGCTCTCCTTTTTTGGAGTGTGGCAGCTTGCTGCCACATCGCCAGCAAGCTGGCGGACTCCAGAGTTAACTTTCTAAAATTGCGCCTGTATCTGCGCTGGTTACAAAATGTGAATATCGCTTCAACCATTTGGATGTGGTTGTGGATTTGAAAGGAGGCAGCGCTTCGAGCCGGCTCTGGATCTCCGCGTCGGTCAACTTGACGTTGAGACTGCGTGCCACCAAATCAATTTGGATGATGTCCCCGGCTTTGAGCGCCCCGATCGGACCACCCGCAGCAGCTTCCGGCGAGACGTGACCGATGCATGCGCCGCGAGTCCCGCCGCTGAAACGGCCGTCGGTGATGAGCGCAACTTTATCGCCGAGTCCCTGCCCCATGATCGCGGATGTGGGTGACAGCATCTCCTGCATACCCGGCCCGCCTTTGGGACCTTCGTATCGCACCACCACACAATCACCAGCTTTGACTTTGCCCGCGAGGATTCCTGCCATCGCATCATCCTGTGATTCAAAGATGACCGCGGGGCCTTCAAACTGCATCATGGCTGGGCTGACTCCGCCGACTTTCACAACTGAGCCTTTGGGCGCGAGATTGCCAAACAAAATGGATAAGCCGCCGCGCTTGGAATATGCATTTTCGTATTTATGAATCACTTCTTCATCTTTTATTTCAACATCTTTAATCGATTCCCCCAAAGTCTTGCCTGTGACCGTGATGCGGTCAAAATGCAGCATGCCTGTGCCCCGCTGGACTTCGTTCAAAATTGCAGGGATTCCGCCTGCGCGATGAACATCTTCCATATGCCATTTGCCGGCTGGACTCACTTTGCAAATGTGCGGCACTTTGTCTGCGACTGAATTAATGCGTTCCAATGGATAATCCACGTTGGCTTCGTTGGCCAATGCCAACGTGTGCAGAACTGTATTCGATGAGCCGCCCATTGCCATGTCCAGTGCGAAGGCATCATCGATGGCTTCAGCGGTGACAATATCTCTCGGCTTGATGTCGCGTTCGATCAAGGTCATGATCTGCGCCGCGGCTTGTTTCGCCAATGCTTCGCGTTCGGGCGTCTTCGCCAAGGCAGAGCCGTTATACGGCAGGGCGAGACCGAGCACTTCCATCAAACAGTTCATTGAGTTGGCGGTGAACATGCCAGAACACGAACCGCAGGATGGACAGGCAAATTTTTCCAAAATGGATAAACGTTTCTCGTCAATTTTCCCCGCTGAAAATGCGCCGACGCCTTCGAAGACGGAGATCAAGTCAATCGTTTCGCCGTCGGGAGTGACGCCCGCTTTCATCGGCCCGCCGGATACAAAAATGGTCGGGACATTGACGCGCATTGCGGCCAGCAGCATGCCAGGCACGATCTTGTCACAGTTCGGGATGCAGACCATCGCGTCGAATCTATGAGCTTCGATCATAGTCTCGACGCAGTCAGCAATTAGTTCACGGGAAGGAAGCGAGTACTTCATTCCCATGTGACCCATTGCGATGCCGTCATCCACGCCGATGGTGTTGAATTCGAATGGCACTCCGCCCGCCGCGCGGACAGCATCTTTTACCAGTTTGCCGAACTCCTGTAAATGCACATGCCCGGGGACAACATCCACATAAGAATTAACGATGGCAACGAATGGCTTCTTGAAATCATCGTCCTGCAACCCCGTGGCGCGCAACAACGCGCGGTGCGGCGCTTTCTCATAACCTTTCTTTACTGTATCTGAACGCATACTACTCCTTTTGAAATCCCCTCTCCTCTCAGGTGAGGGGATGGGGGTGAGGGTAAGATAAAAAAAAGAGCCGCCCGTGGTTAGGGCGGCTCTCGTTCTACTTACTCAGTGATTTACTCTACTCTCACCTCAGCCATCCTAACCGAAAATAATCCTTTAATAATAAGGACTACAAGGACGACTACAATAAGGGAGAGGCTGAACAAAGATGGATTCATGGGCTTGTGATTTCGTCCGATTATAGGCAGATTTGAGAATCCGTCAAGGGGAATTATGGAGGTTGCAAGGTGCCTGCAAAGCCTGCATGATCATCTGTATCCACGGGACGCTCGTTGTGCTGTATACTGACAAAAAACAAAGTTGGAGTTCGTATGAGCAAACTAACCACAGAAAAATATCTTGTTAGAGCATTGCTTGATGATGGGGCAATGTCAAAACCACTTTTCGAGGATGAGTTAAAAGACCAAATCGATGAATTTCTGAAATCGAAGCGGGAAGATGAAGACGAGGTTTTCTTCGCCCTCACCGAGCGGGACAATCAAGTTGCCATGCTTCTAATTGACGGCGAGGATAAAGTCCATGTCAACGAGGATGCGCGTGCAGTATTGAGGTCCTTCTGGCAAAAGACAGTCTATGACGATAACATCCTGATGCTGCTTCCGCAAATGGTGGATGAGTTGAGCGAGGGTTATTATTTTGTAACAGGCGTGAAGAAGCAAAACGAGTCAGACTAAATCCCATTTCAATGAGGCTATTGTGATATCTTTTGAAATGGACATGCCTACCGTTTTGCTTTTTCTGTTTTTTGGAAATTTGGTTACGGCTGGTTTGTTAGCTCTTCATTCAGGTGATTCCAGTTCTTATCGTTCGTACCGTCAGTTCATTGCAGGCAAACTGCTCCAAAGTGTTTCGTGGATGCTGCTCGCAATGCGCGGAAAAATCTCGGATGTGATTTCTGCCAATGTCGGAAATTCATTGCTGCTGGCAGGTTTTGCATTGGAAGCTCTGGCGATAATTTCCGTTGATAAACCGAGAAAACAATGGGAAACTTATTATGCGCTGGTTGTAGCTGTTTTTATTTTAGTTTTTTGGGGATTTGCAAAACAACCGAACCAGTATGTATACATATCGTCCACCTTCGCGGCTCTGATGTTTCTTTCGGTGACGGTCTTTTTTCTGTGTGAATCAAAGAAGTCTGTTTTACGGTATTCACTCAGCGTGATCTATGCCGTTTCTTGTTTTATTTTGTTGGTGCGCAGTACGAACGCGTTTTTGGATTCAGACTATAAATTGATGACCAGTGAATTTTCCCAGACGCTGACCTTTCTCTCGACCTATTTTCTTATGATTATTAGTGGAAGCAGCTTTTTACTGCTACAACGAGAACGTACCGATGAATTGTTGAGGGGTATCAATCAGGAACTCGATCAACTGGCGCACATCGACGGTCTGACAAGCCTGGCAAACCGACGTAAGTTCAGCGAAATTTTGACGCACAGCATTTTGGAGAGCCGCCGCCGCGCAGAACCGCTGGCGCTCATCATGGCAGACATCGATTTTTTCAAGAAGTACAATGATCACTATGGGCATATTTATGGGGATAGATGCCTGATTCAAGTGGCGCAGGAATTGAAGAGGCATTGCAAGCGCGGCACCGACCTGATAACCCGGTATGGCGGGGAGGAGTTCGCTATTGTTCTCGTAAATACGGATATTACGGAAGCTTTACGGATCGCAGAAGCGATCCGTAAAGGGGTTCGTGACCTGTCCATTCCACATGCCGACTCGGATGTGAGCGAGTGCGTCACGTTGAGTCTGGGTGCGTTTTCTGCAATTCCAAACTTGAATGAGCATGATTATGACAGGTACGTTATCGAAGCGGACCGTCGTTTATATGATGCCAAACGCGCAGGAAGAAATCAGTGTGTTTGTAAGTAGCAGTTTCATGTTTCGTCGGGATAAATCGCTGCCTCGGTTCGTGGAAGTCCGCTAAAGCGAACTCGTCTATTAGCCCGAAGGGCTTCCATGTACTGAGCTAGGGATTTATCCCGACGCGTTCTCCATTTACTCAAAAAGATGAGGGAACTATGCTTAAACTATTTACCTACAGTTCGAAAGTTGTGTTCAACCTTCCGGAAAACCATGAAGACTTGATTGAAAAAATGGTATTGGGATTAAAGAGGAAGCTTTCTGCATTAAGCGGTGAAGACGCTGACCGAAATGGGAATAATATATATTTTGCAATAACTCCAAGCCGGCTTGGAATTCAGTTTGTTGGCATTGATAGTGGCGAAGTAAAAATTGATGCTGATGGCGATAAAATGGTTGTGCGTTATCGATTATCTTATCTTTCGCCTTTTTCCCTTTTCTTGCGTTAGATGTGTTTCTTTTCTGGCTTGCTGGTAAGTTTCCGTCAAATTCAGAGGTAAATGCCTTTTTTGTTATTGTTACATTGTATTTATTTGTTTGGATATTTGGCATTGTCTTGGCGATACGATCATTCCGATCTATCATTCAAGGTGTTTGGTATTCAATTCCAAACTCATCCAAAATCCCTTGACACATCCCACCCTCCGTCATAGAATACCGCCCAATAACATACATAAAACGCTGACGAGGACGAGTACACTTCAAAGCGATTACCAGAGAGCCAAGCAGAAGTTCTGAAAGCGAGGCAAAAGCGCAGAAGTCGAATGGCCCTCCGAGTTGAGAGGACGAAAGCAAAGCAAGTAGTCCAATTCGGGAACTCCCGTTACAGAGTAAGGGTATAAGCCGCAAGGCCGTACCTGACAAAGTGAAGCTGGCTTCTTGATCTCTGTTGCTCACAACAGAGATTTTTTGTTAAGACACTTCAAGCCTGGGTGGCACCACGGGAGTCCTCTCTCGTCCCTTATGGACGGAGAGGATTATTTGTTAATTCAGAATGATGAATGCGGAATTTAGAATATTCATCATTAATCATTCTACATTCATCATTTGCAAGGAGCATCCATGTTACTTGAAGCCACCACTGTAACCACCATCATCCGCGAGGTCTCTGCCGACCTTGAAACCCCCGTCAGCTTGTACCTCAAACTG
>Ga0268298_10001661_pt1 | contig 25737 bp, 21 predicted proteins | sample WWTPWeurt_MetaG_FD_194462 | JGI IMG/M metagenome (GOLD analysis project Ga0268298, IMG submission 194462) | Activated sludge microbial communities from WWTP in Nijmegen, Gelderland, Netherland - WWTP Weurt | ecosystem: Engineered > WWTP > Aerobic digester > Activated sludge | place...
CGGTCGCCGAGTCCAACCGCCGGATGCGGAAGACCGCATGTCCGGTGGTGTGGGAGGGGTGACGGGCGCAATCCCGTCACCTCGACCCGATCGCGGGCTGTTATCCGTATCAAGCCCTACAGATCCGGGAATTTTCCCGCTCTCTAAATAAGCGTATAATTATATATTGGTAATCGTTTTTGTTTGGCTATTCGAGGCAAAGAGTAGATGAACAGAAAGAGGTTCTTGACTTTGGCCCGGCTCGCGCTCTTGGGGATCGGCTGTTCGGCGGCGATTTCCAGCGTCCAGGCGGCGACCTTTACCGACCTGCTCGATCCGTCCTGGTGGTTCGGTGACAGCCATGAACGGGATTGGCGTTATTACCGATATCGGTCTTCCGGACCCTGGGGCGGCCCCTGGTACGGTGGCGGGTGGGGGGCTCCCTGGGGGGATGGCGCTCCCGGCTGGTACGGCTATCCCCCGGCGCCGATGGTGGCCGCCAGCGGTTCGACAACCACCAAGGAAGAGTTGCCCGAATAGGCCGGGGCGAGGGCTGTCGCCTACCGCCCTCGGTTGGCGGTCTAGCTCAACCCCAGCCGAAAGCGCATCGAGAGGTCGATCGCGCGGACATCCTTGGTCAGTCCGCCGACGGAGATATCGTTCACCCCGGTCAGGGCGATCTCCCGAATGTTGCTCAGATTGACCCCGCCGGAGGCCTCCAGACGGGCGGCCCCGGCGCTGAGGCCAACCGCCTCGCGCAAGCCGTCGAGGGTGAAATTGTCGAGCAGAATATGCTTGGCCCCACCCGCCAGGGCCTCGCGCAGCTCTTCCAGATTCTCCACCTCCACCTCGATGTCCACACCTGGAGCCGTGGTCCGGGCCGCCTCCAGGGCCGCGGTGATGGAACCCGCGGCGGCGATGTGGTTCTCCTTGATGAGGATGGCGTCGAACAGACCGATCCGGTGATTGTGGCCGCCGCCGCAACGGACGGCGTATTTCTGCGGCAGTCGCAGACCGGGCAGGGTCTTGCGGGTATCCAGGACCCGCGCCCCGGTGCCCGCCACCGCCTCCGCGTATCGCCGGGCGAGGCTGGCGGTGCCGGAGAGGGTCTGTAGATAGTTGAGGGCGGTGCGCTCGCCGCTCAGTATCGCCCGGGCCCGGCCGCTGAGTCGGCAGAGGACCTGCCCTGGTGTCACGCGATCGCCTTCGGCCAGCTCCCAGGCGACAACCACACCGGAGTCCAGTTGGGCGAATACCTCGTCGAACCAGGGTCGACCACAGATCACCGCCTCCTCCCGGGTGATCAGGCTGGCCTCGGCGAGGGTTTCCGCGGGGATGAGTTGGGCCGTCAGATCGCCTGTTCCCAGATCCTCTTCGAGCGCGGTACGGACCTGGCGGGCAATGATTTCCCGGGCCGGAGGTTGGAATCCGGGGTTCATCAGAGGATTTCGAGCAATTCGATCTCGAATACCAGGGTGGCGTTCGGCGGGATGACGCCCCCGGCACCAGCGGCGCCATAGCCGAGATGAGGCGGGATGGTGAGACGCCGCTTGCCGCCGACTTTCATGCCGAGCACCCCTTCGTCCCAGCCACGGATGACCCGGCGGGCCCCGAGCTGAAACTGGAAGGGCTGATTCCGCTTGTGGCTGGAATCGAATTCGCTGCCGTTCTGCAGCCAGCCCCGATAGTGGACCGAGACCCGCTGACCGTTGCCGGCGGCAATTCCCTCGCCTTCGACCAAATCCTCGATCCCGAGTCCGGAATCCGTGATACGTAGCGTCATGTTCTTGTTCTCCAAGTTGGTTATCACCTACGACCGGTGTTTTTCGCGGGTTGGGCAAACGCTCGTCCTGAACGGAGTCAAGGGACCGAGCCTGGCCCAACCATTCGCCCGGGATGTTGGGCGTCCCTTCGTTCAGCCAAACTTAGGCGATTTCCGGCAATCGCCTTACGGCTCCAGGTTGTTTGGGCAATATCGGAAAGATAGTATCAATTCATCAATATGAATAAGTCCAGCTTATTCATATTGAACGGAAGGCTAGCTCCCGAAGGCTTGGATAGCCTCCCCGGTTTCTTTCAGGGTCTTCATCATGGCGACGATGGACCGCTCGACGATGGGGATATCGACTTCCCTCAGGATCTCCGCCTGACCTTTCTCCAACAGGGAACCAAGTTCCTTGGTGCTGAGTTCGGCCACCTGCACGCCCTTGCGGTTGACAAAGATGTAGAGGTCGCAGGCCTCGCTCTTCCAGGCCAACTTGGCCCGGGTGCGTTGCCCTGAAGCCTCGATGATCTCGATCCAGTGACCGATCCCCAGTGGCTCGCTCAGGGCGGAACCTCCAGGAAAGGCTGGTTCCGCTGACTCGACAAGCGGCGGCCCCCCGGGGGTGTCTGTTTTCGGCTCGGTTCCGCCCCCGGAGTCGCCGCCTCGGAGGGTGCTACGGCTTCCCCGCAGGCAGGAGATATGACGCTTTTGCAGTTCCTTCAGCATCTCGGTCATCTTATGCGGATCGTAGGCAATGCCTTTGAGCCCGGCCCGTAACTCGATCAGCAGATCGGGGATGAGGTGGAGCAGGCGTTGGCGCTCTTCCTGGGTGGTTTTGATCTCGACACTCCAAAGCAGATCATCCAGGACGCGCAAGGACTTGTGCCAAGCCTCGCCTTCGGGGCCGGCGCGGAGATGGGCGAGTAGGAGCACATCCCGCCAGGCATCCTGGATCAGAAACCGCAGGGCCTCCGGAATGTCGGGGTGGTCGGCGAGTCGGGATTCGATCTCCCATTTTACCTGGCGGCGGGCCAGACGGAGCTGCTCCTTGCCGCGACCGATCTGACAGGTCCGTTCCTCGGTGGCCAGCGCATTGGTTTGTTCCCGCTCCATGTAGGCCAGGATTTCCAGGTCCAGGTGGCGGAAGCTCTCCGAGTTTCTCCCCGACTCCATGATGAGACGATTGACCCAGGTCTCGATACGTCCGAAGAGGCTGTCCTCGGAACGATCCCCATCATCGCTCCAGGTGGTGGCGAGCTGGGACAGATTGTTGAGCACCCGCCGCACCGGATGGTCCTTGCTGCGGAAAAAGCCGATGTCGGACAGGGTCGCCTTGATCACCGGGATCTGCAACCTGGACAACAGGGACTTCATGGCATAGGGAATGTTGCGATCTTCCAGGAGGAAATCGAACATCATGCCGATGACGTCGAGGATATCCAGATCCTGCTCCGCCAGGCAGCGCGTTCTCTGGCTGCTCGTTTGCAGCCGCAACAGGGGATTGAGTTCACCCTGGACGCGGCGTCCGGCCCGGCGGATCGCCTCGCCGTTGGTCAGTCCAAGGCTGGAGTAACGTTCTTGCAGCCTCGTCAGGGCGTGCAGAAGCTCTTCGGTCGAGATCGGTTCCAGGGTTTCCCGGCTGGCGGGATCCGGAGCGGCTGCCCTGGCCTGGTTTCGCCTTTGATGGAGCAAGGTGCTGAGTAGGGGGAAGGGGTCCCGTTCTCCAGACCTCTTGCCGTTGCTCGGGGCACCAAACCCGGCTGGTCTTGAATCCGCTATCCGCTCTCCCTCCCCGCCCCGGGAGATCCGCGGCCCTTCCCCCGGTCCGCGTCCGTCCTCCCTGATCGTCGCCGTCACCGGCTGAGTCCGGCGGCGACGGGCGGCAATCGACAGGGCTTCCGTCTGTTCCAGGTGGATGTCGATCTCCTGGGAGAGTTCCTGGAGAAAATCCAGCAAGGGGCGCTCGAGGAGTCTGTAGATCAGCAGGCGCGAGCGACGCGGGAGGCTGGCCGCTTTCAGTGTGCTGCGAAAGGCCTGGCAGATCGCCGCCGGCGCCAGGGGGTTGTTCTGGTTGTCGAAGCGGCAGTCAGGTCGCAACGAGGTAAAACGGCGATTCAGGGTGACGAGTTGGGCCCTGTGGTGGTGTTCCACCCGGTTGATGAGGGAGGCGAGGATGAGACTTTCCTCCAGCTCGGCCTCTTCGACGAGTTGCAACTCATAGGTATAGTCCCATTCGGCCTCGTCCCTGGGTTTGGCCTGCCGGAGGTGCTCGAAACCGGCCAGAATATGATCTTTGACCCCGAGTTCGATGGTTCCCCGCTGGTGGTGGAGATCCCGCATGGCATCGAAGGCGTCCGCCCCCAGGGAACCGCTCTCGGGGCCCATGGATAGCCTTTGCAGGGATTCGTCCAGATGCGCGAAGAGCGCGGGCAACCAAGTGGTCAAGCGGAGATTCAGGGTTTCACGACAAGCGCTTAGCCGGGTTTCGGTCTCTTGATCCTGGTCGTCAGGGATACCGAAGAAGGTGTCCCGTGGGAAGTCGTCGTTCTGCATCAGGAGGTATCCAGCTTTATGCCTGTTCAGTGTCCCACTGCAACAGGTTCAACGCCCTCATCGCCTGATCTCTCGTCTCCATGTCGCCACTCGGCCCCAGCGACGCCGCGGGTTTGGAAGCGGACATCCTTCCTCGGCGATCGGGGCGGCGGGCCTGGGCCGGTCAAACCGGCCTGATGACGAACTGGAAGATACGGCACTCCAGCCTGCCGTACGATCCCAGGCGCTTTCACCGCGCTATTGTCCTACAGCCGCCCTGGATTTGTCCTCTTTCTCGACGAGCGGATGTTCGCTGTCGGGCACGCATCCTCCCGGTTGGCCTGGCTGGGGCGATACAGGGTCGGTTTTGTGACCAAGTTCTCACTTATTCCGGACGCTCAATACTTATACAATTCACCCAATTGGACCCCCTGGCTCATTTGGTGCCCCTGTGGAATTGAAGCCGCCCCGACTCCTGCTCGTCGACGACAACGAGAGTGACCGCACCCTCGCCAGCTGGGTGTTGGAGATGGGCTGGCCCGGGATCGCGATCGAAATCGCCGGGGATGCCCTGGCCTTCGCCCAGAGCTTTGCCCGTGGCGGTTTTTCCGTGCTGGTGTGCGAGCGCAGCCTGGCTTGGGCAGACGGCATAAAGGTCATGGAGGGGGTCCGACACCAGTATCCGGACTGCCCGGTGATCCTGTTCAGCCACGGCGGGTTGGAGGCGGTCGCCGCAGCTTTCTTGCGTCCCGGCATCGACCATTATCTACCGAAGTCCAGTGCCGGTTTCATGCGCCTGCCGGGGTTGATCCGCGAATCCTTGGAATGCCTGGCCGGGCAACGGGAGCGGGAGATCCTCCTGCCCAAGCTGCTGGAACATCTCTCGGTCGGGATCCTGACCCTCACCGGCCAGGGGCTGGTGATCGACGCCAATCCAGCCGTGCTGCGTCTGCTGGCCGGGGCCGGACCCACGCGGTTGTCGGGGAGCCGTCTGACCGAACTCTTTCCCGATACCCTCGTCCAGGATCGCCTGGTCGACTTCCTCCAGGCCGAGGGGCCGCGGCTGGAACTCGATGTTGGTCTCATCCAGCCGGAGGCCGAGCCCCTGCCGGTGCGCCTGCGGCTCTGGCGGGTGGGGGGGCTCGCGGCCGGTCGCATTCTGTATCAGGGGCAGCTCACCCCCTTGGAAGCCATCAGTCAGACGAAGGCGGTCCCCAGCGTCCAGCCGGTCGGGACCCATCGGCGGGATATGGAAGAGTTCGCCTATGCCGCCTCCCATGACCTGCAAGACCCCCTGGGAGTCATCTTCCGCTATGGCCGGCTGCTCGCCGAACGCTATCAGCATCAACTGGACGAGCCGGGGAGGCACATGCTCGACACCATAGTGGCAAGCACGGAGCGCATGCAGGACCTCCTCCAGGGGGTGGCCGACTACGCCAAGGTGCGTCTGGGGGAGCCGGTGACGACCCCGGTCGATTTCGGCGTCCTCTTGGACGATGCCCTGGCCAATCTGCAGGGCCTGATCCGGGAAACCCATGCCTGGATCACCCAGGACCCACTGCCCACCCTGGTCGCGGAGGCCCGTCAGATCGTCCAGTTGTTGCAGAATCTGATCGGTAACGCGATCAAATATCGTTCCTCGGAACCGCCCCGTGTCCATGTCTCGGCCAGCCGGGAGGATGAGCACTGGCTGTTTGCGGTCCGGGACAACGGCCAGGGTATCCCCGGGGAGCATCTGGAGCGTATCTTCGATCTGTTCCAACGGCTTCCCGCCGCCGAAGGGGTGGCGGGCACGGGCATGGGGCTCGCGTTGTGCCGGGGAATCGTCGAACGCCATGGCGGCACCATCTGGGCCACATCGAAACCCGGTCGAGGTTCCACTTTCTATTTCACCCTTCCAGGCCAGGATGCTGGCCGATTACAGGTAGCCGAAGCCCATGCCAACAACAAACGATAGGCCTTGGTCCATCCTCCACATCGAAGATCAAGCCCTGGAGGTGCGCCTCATCCGCGATCTCCTGGAAGCCGCCTTCGGTCGTCACTTTCATCTGGAACACCGAGCCGATCTTCGATCCGGGTTGGAACGCCTGGCCCGCGGTGGGCTGGATATCGTGCTGCTGGACCTCACCCTGCCCGACAGCCGGGGGATCGACACCTTCCGGCGTGCTTACACCGGGGCCAAGGGTATCCCCATCATCCTGCTGACCAACATCGACGATGAGGAACTCGCCGCGCTCGCGGTGCGCGAGGGCGCCCAGGACTACCTGAGCAAGCGCCACCTGGAGACCCGTCTGTTGGCCCGCTCCATGCGCTATGCCGTCGAACGCAATCAGGCCGAGGAGGCCCTCAGACGGAGCGAGGAGCGGTATGCCCTGGCGGTCCGGGGTTCCAATGAGGGCATCTGGGATTGGGCCATGGGCGAGGGGACCCTGTACTTCTCTCCACGCTGGAAGGCCATGCTGGGATATGAGGAGCATGAACTCGACGACAACCCAGATGAGTGGCTGGGGCGTATCCATCCCGAGGATCATTCGGCCTTTCTGGTCGATCTGGATGAGCATCGGGCCGGCAAGACCGCCCATCTGAGCCGGGAACTCCGGGTACGCCATCGCGACGGTCGCTATGTCTGGATGCAGGTGCGGGGTTTGGGTATCCGCGACGCGGCGGGTCAGTGCGTGCGCATGGCTGGCTCCATGAGCGACATCAGCGCCCGCAAGCGGGCGGAGCAACAACTCCTGCACGATGCCCTGCACGACGCCCTCACCCAGTTGCCGAATCGGAGCCTGTTGTTGGACCGGTTGCAGGTCGAACTCAACCAGCAGGACCGGCCCGGCGCCCTGCGCTTCGCGGTGCTCTTTCTCGACCTGGATCGCTTCAAGAACGTCAACGACAGTCTGGGGCATCTGATCGGCGACAAGGTGTTGATGGAGACGGCGGAGCGGCTCGTTCGTCTGGCCCGGCCCGGGGATACGGTGGCCCGTCTGGGCGGGGACGAATTCGGTATCATCCTGCATGACATCACCAGCCCCAGCGATCCCAGCCGGGTCGCCGAACGCATCCTCGAACGGCTGCGGGACCCCATCCTGGTCGAGGGCTTCGAGATCTCAGTCTCGGCGAGTATAGGGATCGTCATCGGGTCCGAGACCTATAAGCATCCGGAAGAGATGCTGCGGGACGCGGACACCGCCATGTATCGGGCCAAGTCCGGCGGCAAATCCAGGTACGAGATCTTCGACCACGGCATGCACCAACGGGTGCTCCATCTGCTGCGGCTGGAATCCGCCCTGCGGCGGGGGCTGGAGCGTGGCGAGTTCATCCTTCACTATCAGCCCATCATCACCCTGAATACGGGTCGGGTCACCGCCTTCGAGGCCCTGGTGCGCTGGCAACACCCCACCCGCGGCCTCGTCAGCCCGAGTGAGTTCATCCCGGTGGCGGAAGAGACCGGCCTGATCGTGCCCCTGGGCTGGTGGACCCTGGCCGAATCCTGTCGTCAGGCCGCCACCTGGGCCAGGGAATTCCCGGAGCAGACCCTCGCCATCAGCGTCAACGTCTCCACCAAGCTGTTCAAACAGCAGGATTTCGTCTCCCGCCTCGGCGACATCCTGACCAGCAGCGGGCTCGCGCCGGAACAACTGCGGATCGAATTGACCGAGAGCCTGCTGCTCGATCATTCGGAGAAATCCATCAAGAAACTCTGCCAACTGCGCGAACTGGGTATCGGCCTGCATCTCGACGACTTCGGCACCGGCTATTCTTCCCTCAGCTATCTCAAGCAGTTCCCCTACGATTCCATCAAGATCGACCGCTCCTTTGTCACCGGGGTGTGCGAGGCCAATGGTTCCGGCGCGATCGTGCAGACCGTCATCAACCTCGGCCAACTGCTGGGCATGAACATCATCGCCGAAGGCGTGGAGAGTCGTCGGCAACTGGACCGCCTGCGGGACTGGCATTGCCCCCAGGCCCAGGGGTTCTGGTTCTCGAAACCCCTCGACAGCGGTGGGATCGGACAACTCCTCGCCACCGCCCCCTGTTGGAATTGATACCGACTCTTGTTGGGTTGTCCCTATTCGGCGGGTAAGGGGTGGCGCCCAAACCCGCTCGGTCCGTGGCAGCCGTCCATGGATTGAGAAAGAGATGAGGCTGGCGATGAGTGAAATACTCCCCAAGCCGCCGGGTTTCGGCGCTGGCGCCTCAACACCAGCCTTCAACCTGGATATCGATGGGCGGCTCCGGGCATGGGCCTGTGTAGCCGATTTTCCGTTCTCCGTTCGAGAACAATGCCGCTCCTAAAGAGATATCGTTCTCTCTAGAAGAACGAAAAATGGCCATTTTCAGCCGAGGCCCGGAAGGCCGAGCCGTACCCTACTCGGCTGAAGATGGGTTCACACCCATCCTACCCGGCTAATCAAATCAGGAGAGAAAGGGAAATATTCTAAGCATTATCGAGAAGGTACCAATGTGGTACTAATAGAGCCTGATTTATAGTTATCCGCATAATATACCGGATGGAAACAAGGATAAGAGGAATCTGTCCATCCACTTTTTAGCAAAACCCATATTGCCGGACACCTCATTCCAAACATGAGAGATAATTGGCCCCCGTGCCGGACGGGGCATTGTGCCCCGTCCGTAATACCATTTCCTATTAGTTTATCCGCCTGAAAGCCATGGGGTAGGCTGGCGATGAGCGAAGCGAATCCCAGCTACTGAGAAGCTGGGTTTCAGCGCTTCGCGCCTCAACACCAGCCTACGAATATCGATAATACCTATCGAGAAATGGTATAATATTTTGCTTGTTCCAATGATACGGTTTTGCGCTAAATGTTAGCGACGGGGTTATAAACCCCGTCGCGCATTAACGCTCCCCCTGTGTCGGGACTATAGTTTTTCGGCGATAACAAAGGCCTGGTGAGAGGCCTTTCAAGCTGTATGCCGCCCAGTGAACCCCACTGGGCGATAGCGGAATATCCTCAAGGCTTGATGTACACGAAGCCCTCGGCCTGGAGCTTGGCCAGTTCGGCGACCCCGCTGGGCACTACATCGGCCTTGGACACATCAAAGAGATCGTTCTCATAGCTGAGCTTCTTGCCATCCAGGGTGTTCTTGCAGATCTTGAACTCCACATGCTGGCCCTTGAGGTTGATCACCTTCGATTGCAGATCCATGTCCTCCTTGGCCTTGGTCAACAGACTCACACCGTTGCCGTGCAGCACCACCCGCAGTTCGATGTTGTCCGCACCGACGGCATTGATGTGGTTCTGGATGTTGCGCAGGGCCATATCCAGTTGTTTGGGGTCGTCGTTGTTGAGGTGGTAGACGACCTTTTGCTTGCCGTAATACTCACCCGCGGTCAGGGCTCCGGGGAGCAGGGAAAGGCCGAGAACCAAAGCGGCCAGGCTGGTACGGATACTGTTCATGGGGTTTACCTCTTCACCTTGGATGGAGTGGATGGCCGGGGAGATAGATGGACCGGCGTACTTTAGTCTGACATCAAATCGGTGCCAAGCCAGGGAAAATGGCCCTGGTATTTTTGAGCCATGGCAGAGGGGCCTCTAGACCCGGTGGAGGACGAGCCCCAGGGAAATTCCTCTCACTCATTGTAGCCAATCGGCGTCCGTGGTAGACGACCGCTGAGCCATGCGGGCCAGGCATCCGCCTTCCCGCCGGCAGGCCCTCAGTCTCGACCCCTTGGGAAATCGGCCTTACCCCTTTCCGGGACAGGGATGACCCTCATGCCTTCCAGTCGGCGGCTATTGTGGGTTCGATCGTTCACCAGGTCGCGGATGAGGATCTCCTGGATCTGTTGGGGATAACGGCTCTGGATCTCGCGGTAGACCTCGGGGTCTTTCTCCCCGGAATCACCGACCAGGATGAATCTCCGCTGGGGAAATCGCTGCAGGATCTCACTGATCTGCTGGAGCTTATGCTCGAACGTCAGGTTGGAGTTGGTGACGAGGGCCGTGAGGTCTTCCCAGGTATCCGTATTCAGCAGGTTCTTGCGGGCGTTCTTCATGTGGAAGCTCCCCTCGGGAAAGCCGACCTCGGGGCTGAACAGAAACCCGGCGAGCGGACTATAGAGTTGCCAGGGTCCGCCTGAGACATAATGAAAGGCCGCCTCCGGCCAGGCCCGATACCTTTCCGCCATCTCCGGCACGGCTTGGTACTCCCGTAACAGGGTATTTGTCATTACAACCTTGGCCCCGTCCGGGATCTGGGTAATCTTGATGGTGTCGTCGATATCCGAGATCACTGACAAGCCGCTCGGTTCGAGGAGCTGGATCCGTCCTCGCCCCCAATGGCCCTTGGAGACGGCGTGCAGGTTCAGCCAGCCCCGGTCCGAGCCCTGTTGCCGAAGCAGTCTCTCGGCCGTGGCCGAGCTGATCCTCACCACCCCCATGACGAGGCCGTTGAGATCGGTTTTGGGATCGTCGTTCTCAGGAATCTGCACCCGATAGCTTCGTAGCTCCGGGTCGGCGTCGAACATGAAGCGGATCCGTTCACCGGATTCGCTGTCCGCGACAAAGTCCTCGAGACGAGAGCGAAAGCGCGCCTCTTCCCCTCGATCCAAGCGACCGATGCCGGCCACCAGTTGGGTGATCCAACCCTCGGCCAGAGTCCGGCGCTCATGGACCCAGAGGCGCATGGGAATGACCCAATCCGACCCTTCCCGGTAGCCGTAGCTGGGGTAGAAGGTCACCAGCTTGTCTTCCTTGGCCTGGATCTCCTGACTGAAGCCGCTGCCCACCAGGAGCAGCAATCCGATACGAAGCCAGAGGTCGAGTCTGAAGGTCATGGGTTTCCTTGGGAAAAGGGATGCGGATACAACCAGGAAGCCGGACACCCCGGATGGATGTTGCCGAACCGATGGTAACCGAGATTGGCTTGTTTTCCAGCGGGAAAATCGCTACATCAGGTGGGAACAGCCTCACCGCCAATGCCTGCCGTTTTCAGACGCGCTCCGGGCTGAAGATCGCCCTTGGCCGAGCGCTGAGGTCAACCGAAGAAAAGCGGGATATTGTCCGGCGCGAGACGGTCAAAACTTCAGGTTGAGACATCTTCTTCACCCTATACGATTGATCATTCCTACAGGTACCACAGATGAAACTGATCCCATGGCTCTTTCTCGGTCTGATGACCCCGGCCCTGGCCGCCGATCTGGCGGAGGGGGAACGCGCCTATTACGACGGGGACTATGTCGTTGCTGAGCGCGAGTTGGCGCCCCTGGCCGACCAGGGTGTGGCCCATGCCCAATATTTGCTGGGGCTCATGTACCTGGAAGGCCAAGGTATGGTGCCCCGGGACTTCAGGCAGGCGATGACTCTGTTCAAACAGGCGGCCGATCAAGGGGAGGCCGGCGCTCAGTATGAGCTCGGCAAGGCCTTTGCCGCGGGCAAAGGGACAGAGCGCAACCACGCCAGGGCCATGTTCTGGTTCCGCAAGGCGGCGGAGCAGGGGTCGAACGAGGCGGAATATGCCCTGGGGGAGATCTATGAAACCGGCCGAGGGACAGCGATCGACAACAACAACGCCATGGACTGGTACGGGCTGGCGGCGGACAAGGGAAATGCCCTGGCGCAGTTCAAGCTCGGCACCTTTTATCTGCTGGGGAAGGGGACCAATCCCAATCCGGTGTTGGCCTATCAGTGGTTTTCTCTGGCGTCCAAGCGCGGCGTCCTGGAAGCCTCGCTGAAGCTGCGGGATCTTGCCCGGGAGCTGCGTCCCGCCCAGATCGACGAGGCCGAAGACCGGGCCGAACGCTGGGAGAACCGCCACCGGAAATGAGCGCCACACCCGGGTGCGGGTGGGAAGGACATCGAGGAATCCCCTTTTCCCGCATCCGCCGAGGAGAGAAAGACCCGACAGGAATCGGCAGGGAGGCCCGCGTGTTCCGGGCATGGTCTGAAAATGGCCGGTTTATGTTCTATTTTAGAGAACAATAGCCTATTATTTGACGATATTGTTCTCTGAATGAGAACAAAAACCGAGCCAAAAGGCCCGTGCCCGGGAGCGTCCGGCGGCCGGATCGGCTCCTGTTTCATCGCGAACAGCCCCATCAGGCCGGGACATGGATTTGTTGCTTGATGTGTTTCAGATTGGCGACGATGGTGAAGGTCATGATGACCAGCAAGGACCAGGAACTCCATTTCCCGACATGGACGCTGGACCAGGCGCCCAGTTGATTCGGATAGCTCCAGATGCCGAAGAAGGTGCTGATATTTTCCGCCAGCCAGATGAAGAAGCCGATGAGGACGAATGACAGCAATAGCGGCATAGTCCGCTCGCGGTCGAAGGGACGATAGATGACCGAGGCCCTGGCATAGAGCCCGAGGGCGCAGGCGGCGATATACCAGCGGTAGTCGCCGATGTAGTGATGAGCGAAAAAGTTGGCGTAGATCAACAGGGCGATCAGCGCGGCCATCCAATAGGGCGGATGATGCCTTATCCTGAGATCGAACAATCGCCAAGCCTGAATGATGTAACTGCCGACCGCCGCATACATGAAACCGGAAAACAAGGGCACGCCGAAGACTTTGGTATAGGCGAAGTCGGGATAGGTCCAGGACTGGATGCCGCTGGAGGTTTTGAACACCTCGAGCGCGAAGCCCACGAGGTGGAAGAGACTGATGGCCTTGAGTTCATCGAAGGTTTCCAACCTGGCCCAGAACATCCAGGCCTGGATGGCGAGGGCGATGATCAAGAGGGCGTCGTAACGGGGGATCCCCCATAAGCCGTTGCGCGGCATGAAAAAGACCGCGGCGAAAAATAACCCGGCAAAAAGACAGGCACGGGCCTCCTTGAGGCCGAAATAGAGGAATTCGACGCGAAAACGGGCCAGCCCGGACAGTTCCGGCTGGGCGCGAAAATCGAGCAGGTGTCGGTCGAGGGTATCGAATCGCATCAGTCTATTCCTCTCTCGCTCTGGCGCCCAGGCAAGGAGCTTCCTCGCATCCGTCAGACCCCCTTTCCCCATCCCCTTTCCCTCGATCCTGGAATCTCTTGGTGCCGGAATACATCCGGATACCCGTACCCGGGGATGGCTTTTCATCCTGGCGTGTCGATAAAAAAATCAATGATCCATCCCTCTATCCTTCAGATACATTGAGGCTACTGATTCTGTGGTCATTCTGGCCCAGAGGACGGAACACGGGAAATACAACCTGAGTAATAGTTCTATTTTTCAGGGTACTTCATCATCCGATTCGTTATAGACAACTACAGCAGGAGAATCACCATGATCGCTATCGGCCGTGAATCTTTCACCAATACTTCCTTCGCCCAGATTCGCATGATGTCGGAAACGGAACGATCCCTGGTATGGGTTCGCATGCGTTATCCGGGGCGGCCATGCATGAGTCATGCGCTCCTGCAAGAAATCGTCCAGGCCCAGGGCTTGATCGCCCGGCGGGCGCAACATGAGCTGCTGAACAAGGTGCCCCAGCGTTTGAGCTATCAGGTCCTGGCTTCGGATCAGGCCGGGGTGTTCAACCTGGGCGGAGACCTGGAATATTTTCTCCAGTTGATCGGCGCGAACGATGCGCAAAGGCTCTCCGCCTATGCCAGGACCTGCATCGATCTCGTCTATGGTTCCGCCACCAATTACCAGTTGCCCTTTACCACCATGGCCTTGGTCCAGGGTCAGGCCCTCGGCGGCGGTTTCGAGGCCGCTCTGGCGAGCACGGTGATCATTGCCGAACAAAGCGCCAGCTTTGGTTTTCCGGAGACCTTGTTCGGCCTGTTCCCCGGCATGGGGGCGCTGAGCCTCCTGATGCGCCGGGTGGCGCCTGGCATGGCCAAACGCATCATCACCAGCGGCAAGCTCTATACGGCGAAGGAACTCTATGACCTGGGTGTGGTGGATGTCCTGGTCGAGGATGGGCGCGGTGAACAGGCGGTGTACGACTATATCGAGCACCGCCAATACCGGGAATCCGGTTATTACGCCCTGGACAAGGCCCTGGACCGGGTGCAACCCATCTCCCGGGAAGAGCTCACCGATATCGTGGATCTCTGGGTGGACACCGCCATGAAGCTCTCGGAAAAGAATCTCCGTTTGATGGGATACCTGCTCAAGGCCCAGCAGAATCGCTGGGGAAACCAAGCCAACCAGGAGGGCCTCAGGATCACGGGTTGAGGAGCGGGATGATTTTCGGGTTTCCAGGAGGATCCGGCCATGAACCGCTCCGGACCTGGAGCGGAAACACCACCACGATAAGAAAAATACAGGCAACCGATAAGACAATAAATAATTTCTTATATCTCTCTGAGGCCAAGCCTGGGTGGAGTTGTCGACAGCGGAGCGCTCGGGAACCGGATGTCGGCACTGCCCCCTTCAGGGAAACCCAGGCCCGGCCGTGCTCGGGTGGCTTCCAGAAGAGCCTGGCGACCAGAATCTCTGGCGTGCACGACGGGAGAGAGCGGAATCAATATCGCCGTTGCTGGGTCTGGTTGGCGACGCAGTGACGCAAGGCGGTTTCCGCCCGGTCCAAGACCTTCTGCAACCGCAGCATCTGCATCTGGCCCTCGGCCTTGATCTGCTCGGCGGAAAAGAGTTCGATCTCTGCCGCCAGACCGCGTAACTCGACAAGTCCGAGATTGGCGGCGTTGCCCTTGAGACCATGGGCCAGTTCCCTGAACCCCCGGGTATTGTCCGCCTGGAGGGCCTGGTTCATCTCGCTCATGAGTTGTTCACTATCGGCCATGAAACTCACCACCAGACGTTCGGCAAAGTCGTCGTTGTGGCCGAGATTCAGCACATCTTGTAGCACCTTGAGATCCAACGCCTGGGACTGGACCGGGGTGGATGGGCTGGCTTGATCCGGTTCTTGCCGGGTCGACAGCGGCTCTTGCCGTACCGCCTTGCCGATGACTTCCAGCAAGCGGATGGCGGAAACGGGTTTGACCAGGAAATGTTCGATCCCCACGGACTGGGCTTCACGCCGAGCTTCGAGGGTGGCGTTGGCCGTCAGGATCACAAAGGGGGTCCGTCCTTCCTCTCCCGCATGGGCGAAGCTGTAGAGCTTGAACACCTCCAGCCCGCTGATACCGGGCATCTGCATATCCAGAATCACCAGATCATAGACTTCCTTCTCCAGGGCCTCGAGCGCGGCATAGCCATCTCCCACCAGCTGATGGCGGATCCCGGCCCGCTCCAGTATCCGCCCCACCACCATGCGGTTGGTGGCGTTGTCCTCCGCTACCAGAACTTTGATGTCCCGCGCCAGGGTTCGACGCCGTTCCAGATGATCGGTCAGGGAAATGACCTTCTTGTTCTCCTTGGATCCCTGACGGGCGGCTTGAATGGCCTCCATGAGCAACTTGCGCTCAAAGGGCCCAACCAAGAGCAAGATCTTGGCGGCCAGAGCCCTGGCCGTCGACGGCGGTATCTCTTCCGCGGCTTTGGCGATGATGCTGAGGTTCGGCAACGCCAGCTCTCGATCGAAGCCAGTCAGGAAATCCCGCATCTCCTGATCCAGCGGTACCTCATCCAGGAGCAGCACCTCGTAGGGGGTGGAACTCCCAAGTCCGGTCATCAATCTGGAGATCGCCTCGGGAATAGTCCGGACATCCTGATAGGGAACACCCCAGCGGGTAAGGGCGAGGGTTACCTCGGTGGTCAGGGCCGGGTGGCGACTCATCCTGAGCACCCGACATTCCCTCAGTGTCTCCGCGCCGTCGGTCTCCTCGGATCGCCCTTCCTCGAACCCGAGGTCAAACCAGAATCTGGTGCCGACTCCCTCGGTACTCTCGAAGCCGAGTTGTCCGCCCATGAGATCGACCAATTGCTTGGAGATCGTGGTGCCCAGGCCCGAACCGCCGAACCTGCGGGTGGTGCTTTCGTCGGCCTGGGAGAATTTATCGAAGATACGGGCCTTGGCGGCCTCGGGGATACCTATGCCGGTATCTATGACCTGAAACCGTAATAAAACCTCGGCATGCTCCCGTCGCAACACATGGCAACGCAGATCGACCGAGCCGGTCTCGGTGAACTTGATCGCATTGCCGGCGAGATTGATCAAGACCTGACGCAGGTGCAGGGGATCTCCGATCAGATCCGCGGGGACGTCCTTGCCGACATGGCTCTGAAAGACGAATCCTTTCTTCTCGGCCATGGGGGAAAACATGCGGACCGTGGTGCCCAGGAGTTCATAGAGATCGAAGGGCACCCGTTCGATGGTCATCTTGCCGGCCTCGATCTTGGAGATATCCAGGATATCTTCCAACAGGTTCAGCAGGATCTGGCCGGAACTGTGGATGGCATCGACATATTCGCGTTCCTCCCGTTCGAGCTTGCTGGATTTCAGCAACTCGCTGAGGCCGATGATGCCGTTCAGGGGGGTGCGGATCTCATGGCTCATCCGCGCGACAAAATCACTTTTGGCCCGGCTGGCCTCCTCGGCCCTTTGGGTCGCGGCATTCAGACGTCGCAGCAGAACGGCCACGTAACCGGGTACGACCACGATGGCGAGCAGCACACCGGATGTAAATCCAAGATGTTCGCGCCAATAGGGGTTGACCAGACTGGCACAGATGACGCCGATAAAAGACAGGGCTAGTGATAAGTAAAGGTATTTTTCGCCATAGCGGAAGCCATTGCCTACCGTCACCCAGAGAGGTATCCAGTACCAGGGGGCGGCGAGATCGTCGATCAGGCCCAGGGCTGCCGAATAGATGGCGATGTCCGCAACAATGCCAGCGACTCGCCGCCCCTTCGGCGACCATTTATTCAGAAGGATTGCACCTAACAGCAATAGGGCAAATTGGACGTATCCCCCCATCAGCCAGAGTCCGATATATCTTCGGCCGTGGCCTTCCTCGGTCTCCGGAGAGATAAAGAAAATACAGATGAAAGCTATTACCGGTAAAATAATCCGTATAACAGCTTGTTCCATTTCCACATCGCTTCGACTCGATAATCGGGCGCGGATGTGTTGCTGTGGGGCCACGGCCTAGTACCTCATCCACACGCAGGCAGAACAAATAAGTGCACGCATGGCTTTATATGATTACAATCATGAGCGTAGGTTTCGTGCAACAAATGTATTTCCAACCTCGGACTCCCTGTAGAGCAACCACACTATGTCGGCAGATTTTGCACAAAAAATCGTTTCACTGATTGCCCGTCACAAAGGTCTGGACCCCAAAACTATCACCTTAACCTCCACGCTTGCGGATCTTGGAGTTTCTTCCCTGGATGCCATCACCATCGTCTACGAACTGGAAGACGATCTCGGTATCCAGGTCCCCAACGAGCAACTGGAATCCCTGCGCACCGTCGAAGATATCGTCACCGGACTGCAACGCCTGATGCAGGAAAGCGCCCGCCAATGAAACGCCGGGTCTGGATAACCGGCCTGGGTGCCCTGACGACCTTCGGTGTTGGCGCTGAACCCTTCTGGCGCGCCCTGACTTCCGGCCAAAGCGGCATCGGGCCTCTCAATACTCCAGCGGATGGGATTCGGATACAGCCTGCTCGGGTTGGTGCCGCTTGCTCCGACTTTGATCCAAATGTTTATTTTACCAGCAATGACCTCCCCCTACTGGACCGTTTCTCCCAATTTGCCGTATTGGCGGCCAGGGAGGCGGTAGCGGATGCCGGTTTGGCCCCGGAATCCCTGGCCGGGGCGGCGGCGGTAGTCGGCACCGGTTGCGGCGGTAAAGACACGGATGATGAGATCTATCGTCGGTTGTACTGGGAACAAAAAAGCCAGGCCCATCCTCTTACCATCCCCAGGGGCATGCCCTGCGCCCCGGCCTGCCAGGTCAGTATCCAGCTCGGCATTCGCGGCCCCGTCTTCGGCGTCACCAGTGCCTGCGCCTCCGCCGCCCACGCCGTTGCCCAAGCGGTATTGATGATCCGCGGTGGTATGGTGGATATCGCCATCGCGGGCGGTACCGATGCTCCCTTTTCGCCTGTGCTTCTCAAGGCTTGGGACGCCCTCCGGGTGCTGGCGCCGGATACTTGCCGTCCTTTCTGCAAGGATCGGAAAGGGCTGGTATTGGGGGAGGGCGCGGGCATGGTGGTGCTCGAGGCCGCCCCACATGCCCGCAATCGTGGAGCCCGTCCCTATGCCGAACTGGCCGGCATCGGGCTCTCGGCGGATGCCGGTCATATCACGGATCCCTCTCCTGAAGGGGCGGCCAGGGCCATCTCGTCCGCCCTTAGAGAGGCTGGCATGGCCCCGGGGGAAGTGGACTACATCAATGCCCATGGCACCGGAACCCGCGCCAACGATGTCTCGGAAACCCGGGCGATCCGACAGGTGTTCGGTCAGGAGGCCGACAGATTGCTTGTTTCCTCGACCAAATCCATGCATGGTCACTCTCTCGGTGCGGCGGCCGGTATGGAACTGGTGGCGACCGCGCTTGCCCTGCGCCATGGTGTCGTTCCGCCCACGGCGAATTTTACCGAGCCCGGGGAGGGGTGCGATCTCGACTATGTACCCAATGTGGCGCGGGAGATTGGACCCAGAGCCGCCCTGTCTAATTCCTTTGCCTTTGGGGGATTGAATGCCGTACTGGCATTGCGGCGCGTCACGGGAGCTTGAAACAACGGCCGCTACACCACACACCGGATCATCGTTGGACTCGATACCTTATCTTCTTTTGCGGAACCTATAGTGGCCGTTTCCGTAGAGGGTTCCGTCACAGGGGGCAAAACAAGCTTTGCAAAGGGAAAAATACTGATTCCAGTGGCGTATCCCTTCTTCGTTCAAGACGCGATCATAGAGTCCGGATAAGTTGTTCCAGAAGTTGCGATGCCAGGTATCCAGGGTACGCCAGTAATTCAGGCCATTGATAAACCAGTCTTTCTCCAACACCATGGAGCCGAAATCCGCCTTGAATATGGCATGGGGCCAAATTTTGCCGCCAGGATAGTATTTGCTGATCATGGTCGTCTCCGCATCGAGAAACTTCATGATCACCGGTTTTGAAACAATGAGATGGAGAAACAACCGCCCACCAGGCTTCAGTAACCCTTCAATCTTATCGAAGGCCGATCCTAGATTGTTTACATGCTCGAAACTCGCTACGGCAAATACGGCATCGAAAGTCTCGCGCCCGAGTTCGGCATCGGAAACGGCTGAAAAATCGCCTTCGATGAGGGTCAGATTCGATCCATAGAGAGGATGTGAACCTTCTCTCAAGCAATCCCGGATATAAGCCGTCTGGGTCCGGCTCGGCGTAATCGCCGTCATCTCGATCCCAGGGAAGCGTTCAGCGAGATAGGTTTCCAAGGGACCGAAACCGCAACCTATACTGAGCACACGCTCGGTGCCCAGCATCTCTGCCCGCTGTACGACAAGCGCGAACTTCGCTTGCTGGGCCGAGGCCAGGTCGACCTCGGCGTGGCGGATCTCATCTGGCTCCTCTCCATAATAAGCCATGGAATAGGCCATGTAGCGCCGATCCAGAAAACTGGTGAAGAGTTCTCTCGGTTCGTCAAAGTGCTCGTCCATGAGGTCCTGGGTACTTTCCCACATGGGACCGGACAAGGATTTCAAAATCTGGGACGGACTGGGCTGGTCGGATTGCAGCAACCGCTGATACTCCCGACCCAAAAACCGGCTCACATGTTCTTCAAAGCGACGCTGCTCCACCGAATCGGGCGCATGGATGTCCAAGGCTTGGAGATGATCGACCAATTCCCGGCTATTCATCCTTATTCTCCATAGACAGTCATTCAGGCAAGGAGGAACTTTTCCCCTGGCTCATATATTCACGCATGGCGGCACGGGTCTGCTCGAAACAGAGACGGATATTGGCGAGAAGCGAGGGGCACTGCTGATGGAATTCCCGCTCGCTGAGATTGGACCCGATCAACCCCAACTCATAGAGCCTCAGCGCCCCCAGGCTACCGCCACTATCTTTTAAGGCGTGCCCGAGTTCCAACCAGCGATGATAGGCGCCCACTTGGTGGCTGGCGGGCATGGCGGTCAGAAGCTTTCCCACGTTGAGGAGGAATTCCTCGATCAAGGCCGACAGGAACTCGCGGCCACCACCCAGACGTTCCAATTCGCGCAACGCCTGCTGGTCGAGCAAAGGTACCGCCGTCATCTGCCGTGGCTCCAGCCATGGCGTGGCGAGCTGATGCGCCCGCTGGATAGCTGGATCGGCCAGTGTCCCATCATCGGCCAGCAGCATGTGTTCGATGGCCTTCATGAGCGAAGCCGGATGGATGGGTTTCCCCAGCACGACACCGACCCCGGCCTTATTGCAGGTCCTCAACATCTCGGCGGTGGGCCGTTCGGCGAGGGCGATAAAAGGAGACCAATCTTCTTTGGGACGGGAGTAACGAAACAGCCGTATCGTCTCCAGGCCGCTTATCCCGGGCAGATGCAGACTCACCATGGCCAGATCGAAATGATGGCTGTCCAGGGCCTCCAGGGCATGTTCTCCCCGTTCCACACCGAAGACCCGGTGTCCGGCCGTCTCCAGGACGCTAGAGATCGAGCGCGCTGAGGCTTGGTCGGCCTCGGCGAGCAACACCACCAGGGGCGATAGTCTTGGCGCCCGACGGCTGTAACGATGGATGAGCCTGGGAACGCCATCCCCAGTTTCCTGAAACTGTCCTATGGCCTCATGGAGGCTGGCGAATACCAGCGGCTTACTCAGAGGCAGCCTCAGCAAGGCGGTGAAACCTGCGCCGATGAGTTGGTCCTTATGCGGTTGACCCTCCACCGAACCGATATGGATCAGCCTCAAATCCACCAGCGAGGGCTCGGTCCTTACCAGAGCACCGAATCGTTCCGCTGTGATCTCTAGACCCTGGGGACAAAAGATTAAGATCTTGAACGGGCGCTCGGCCTCCCGGGCCGTCCAGAGCCTGGCCAGGGCTTGTATCGGCGTGCCGATCCATTCCGGCTCCATACCCCATCCCGAGAGAAAGTCGAGCAGTTGTTTCCGGGGCTCGAAGCTGTCCGCGGCCAGAACCGCCACCCGCATCCCGACCAAGTCCCCTTGCTTCCCGATGCGCAACATCTCCGGGTGACCGGGCGTCATCTTGGATTCTTTCCTCATTCGTGATTGACCAGTTTTTGCGTGGCGGACAGCTCTAGGGCGAGAGCCGGTAACTTGTCGCGATTGGCCAGGAAGGCATCCACACAGCCAGGATCGAAATGCCTGCCCCGTTCTGCCTTGATGTAACCGATGGCCTGCTCGATCGGCCAAGCTGGTTTGTATACCCGCCTCGAACAGAGAACATCGTAAACATCGACGACGGCCACGATGCGGGCCTGTATCGGAATCTCTTCCCCCTTCAGGGCCTGGGGATAGCCGCTCCCGTCGTATCGTTCGTGATGGGAGCGGGCGATGATGGCCCCCACACCAAGGAAGCAGGACGAGCTTTGATGCAGGATGTCGTAGCCAATCGAGGTATGAGTTTTCACTGTTTCCCATTCCTGGGGGTTCAACTTGCCAGGCTTGAGCAAAATGCGATCAGGAATCCCCACGTTGCCGATGTCATGCAGAGAGGCGGCCTGCTCAATGATATCGCATCGGTACTCCTCAAAACCGAGAGTTTCGGCAATTAATCGGGCGTATCTGGCCACCCGGTAGACATGGCCGCTGTCCTCTTCCCCACCGCGGTATTCACCGGCTTGAGCCAGCCGGATCAAGGTTTCTTTCTCCCGTTGGAGGATGGCCGCGGTGTTATTCAACACCTCCTGCTCCAATGACTTGGCCCGTTCTTTGATCAGTTGCTGTTGTTGTCGCAGTTTCAGCAGATTCCGGCACCGCGCCCGGCATTCATAATGGTCGATGGGTTTGGAGAGAAAATCCGTGGCTCCTGCCTCTAGCGCCCGATACCTTACGGCCTTGTCATCGACACAGGTGACCACGATAACAGGTACATCCGCGCATACCGGAATTTGCCGAAACCACTGGGTAAACTCGACACCGTTCATGACGGGCATCTTGAAATCCGTGAGGACGAGATCCACGGGATGCGACTTGGCCCATTCCAAGGCGATCACGGGGCTGCCGAAGGCCTCGACGCGAATATCGCCCTGGATGGAGCCGATGAGTTCGGACAGGATCATCCGGCTGACCGATTGATCGTCGATGATGAGGACAGTGAGCATAGGTCGTCGTTCTTCCTCGTTCATACCATGCCAAGTGTCCCTGCGTGAATCGAAGAACAGCGGTTCCAGGACTGCCACTCAAGAATATGTCAACGGCCAGCATAAAAAAAGCGAACTTTTTTGATGCCGCTCAGGCAGTTGCCCAGATAGCCCGAACACCGACCCAGCCTGCCTTGCCAGGCAGGAAGCGACCTCTAATCCAACGGGTGGTCGTCGCCGGGAGACGGTCAGGTCGGCCCGAGTCACATGATTTGCCAACCAAATCAAGGCCGTTGTCGACCATCCGCCAGAATTTGCATGGAGACAGGAACCATACAAAGGTTGGCGGCTCTCCCCGGAAAGGGCAGGGCATTGAAATCCCAAGGGATAATCCCATCTGTACAGCCAAAGACTGAAACGATAATTTTCTCTGACTCGATAAACACACTTGGAGGATCCATGACGACTTTTGTCTCGCGACTCTTTACCCTGGTGATGGGCGTCCTGGCCCTGGTGCTGGTGGGCGTGGAGAACGCCGAAGCCAAACGGCTCGGCAGCGGCCAGTCGTTCGGCAGCAAAGAGAGCTACAGCACCCCCTATCAGCGCTCGACCCCGGACATGTCCAAGCCCATGTCCTCGACCGCGGCCCCTTCCGCCGCCCAACAGCACAACGCCATGCGGCAGGCGGATATGTCCAAACGTAGCGGGTTGATGGGGATGCTGGGCGGTCTCGCCCTGGGTGGCCTGCTCGGGGCGCTGTTCTTCGGTGGCGCTTTCGAGAACATCAATTTCTTGGACATCCTGCTGTTCGCCGCCATCGCCTTTATGATCTTCATGTTCATCGCCCGTCGTCGCCAAGCCGCCGCAGCCGCTTCCGGCCTCGGCGGTGGGTCGACCTTTTCCCAGCCGATGCAGCGCAACTCGACCACCACGGATAACAGCGGCTTCGGCTCGGTTTCTTCCGGGTTGGATTACGGTGACCTGGGTGCCTCGACCAGCCATGCCAGCCATGAGGTCCCGGCGGATTTCAATCAGGCCGAATTCCTCGATAAGGCCAAATCCGCCTACTACCGCCTCCAGCAGGCCTGGGATCAGGGAGATTTGTCCTTCCTGCGGGATTTCACCACCGCTTCGGTCTACGCCGTACTCCAGGCCCAACTGGATGAGCGGAGCGGCGCCAACAAAACCGAGGTCCTGAGCCTCGACGCCGAACTCCTCGAAGCGAGGCGGGCCGGTGGCCAGTACGAAGCCCAGGTGCTGTTCCATGCCATGCTGCGGGAACAGGATAGCGATTCCCTGTTCAGCAACAGCCGCACCGAAGCGATCAAAGAGGTCTGGCACTTCGTAAGACCGGTCGATGCCGGGCGCCCAACCTGGTATCTCGACGGCATCCAGCAGGTCGAAGCCTGACCTTCTCGAAAGACAAGGGGCGAGACATTTTCGCCCCTTACCTTTCATCCCTACCGATTCCTGCCCGGTCTTCCCTCACTGGCGGGTGATGGGCTGGCGCCCGCATCCGCTCTCGCCTTGGAGTCAACGCGACTGCTCCCTTTGTCTTGCGGCGCTTTCGGGCATGGGCGCTGTGGCCCGATTTTTTGTTCTCATATCGAGAACGATGTGCCTTTTTATAAGTTAATTGTTCTCTAAATAAGAACAAAAATGGCTATTTTCGGTCAATGCCCGGAGCCATTGAGCGCTCATACCGATTTCTGTCGGGCCTTTCTCTCGGCGACGAATTCGGGACCGGCACCCGCGCCCGACCCCGGCGTCGTTCAAGGCGAGGCAGGCGCCGCAGCCTGCGGCCCGCCCCCTGGCCCAGCCGGATCGATCTCGTTTTTTGATGCGAGGGGGACAATCCATTTCTTAAACCTTATCTGATCTCCACCGCTCCGGCGTTAGCGGAGCTCCCTATGCCTACCGCCATGTTGGTGGAACTCATATTCACGCCTTCGTTGAAGATCGTCCCCTTGATCTCGGACTTTTCCACCTTCACCGCGCTCATATTGGCGCTTCCCCGCACACCCACATCGACGCTGGTTCTGATCGAGGTCGAGGCCTGGTTGAAGATATCGCTGTGTTCGACGTTGCTCGCGCCTGGCGAAGTGGGTTTTGCCGGTCCTTCCAGAAAGGCCTCTACCGGCGGGGCGCCCGCAGGCCCTCCGGCACTCGCGCCACTCATCGCCAGCCACACCAATAACCCCAAGATTCTTCTTTGTTTCCTCATCGAACACCCCCCTGTACCCCGATCGAACCTCATGTACCTTTAGTTTAGTTCTCCGCTGGGAATCTGCCCTGATGGCCCGGCGATTCTTCGAGAAGTCCCCGGCTATCGCAACCGGTTATATTATTCTTCAGCTTTTCTCTTCCTAGCAGGAAACCCGGATATGAACAAAACACTGGTCAGGCTCATCATTCTTTCCCTCGTTGGCTGGTTATCCAACGCCGAGGCCTTCGTCTGTCTAACCCTTTATGGCAACTGGTGCGGTCCGGGCCACCCACCCGCGGGAACCTTTCCACCCCCTGTCGATGAATTCGATGCGGCCTGCATGAGACACGACCTCTGCACCACGGGGCCCTTGGGAAATAACCAGTGCGATAGGCGTTTCGTCTACGAACTTCAAGGTCTGGCGGCCAAGTATGGCTTCCTGCCCCGTCCCTTGCAGTGGGCCGAGTATGCCATCCGGGTCAAGTCCGGCGGTCCCTGGGGCGGTATGCCGGCCCCCTTGCCCGGAGATGCCATGGGCCTGATGGGTAGTTTCGCTGGACCTTGCTGGTGAGGGTGCTTTTCCCTCGTTACCGCCACGCCCTCATTTCCAGGAATAGGTTTCGCGGTCTTCTGCACTCGCATCAGCGATACCCACTGGGGCTGAACACAAACAAAGCTTTCGTTTCGGTCCGGTATGCGATAAAGGGGAGACTTGAACCGCAATCGCCACGGGTTTGCTATAGCTGGCCGCCTACGCCTAGACAATATTCGGCTCTGCCGACCCCTATTGGATGGCCGGCCGAGCCTATGATGGTTCACCAATGTGTTGGATGGCCGACCGATTTGGGCGGAGGTCGACCTTATCTTTCCCGTGGCTGGCTGAGCTGGGCCCGCATCGCTTGCAGGGAGAGGCTGATCCCCTCCGTGGTGCGTCGCTGTTGGGGCGCCCAGGCATGGCCATAGACCAACTCATAGGTGGCCGGGAGTTTGCCCTCGCGGCGGAAGCCTTCATAGGCCTGGCGTAGCGCGCTCAGGCGGCCCTTGCCGGTGAGACCCCGGGGGCGGTCCCGGGTGACATTATGCGCCCCCAGCCATTTGAGATCGGCCATGAGCCCATCGAGGTCGGCATAGGTCAGGGTCATCCAATCGGCGTCCATCACCGGGTCGAGAAAGCCGAGGCCGGTGAGGAGGTC
>Ga0268298_10001662_pt1 | contig 25737 bp, 26 predicted proteins | sample WWTPWeurt_MetaG_FD_194462 | JGI IMG/M metagenome (GOLD analysis project Ga0268298, IMG submission 194462) | Activated sludge microbial communities from WWTP in Nijmegen, Gelderland, Netherland - WWTP Weurt | ecosystem: Engineered > WWTP > Aerobic digester > Activated sludge | place...
CGCCCCCGCCACCCGTCGGGCTGCCGCCCGTACCCGCGCCGCCTCCGAGACCACCGTCGTCACAGCCGTCCTCGGCCGCGCCGTTGCAGTCGTTGTCCACGCTGTCGCCGCACACCTCTCTTGGTGCACATCCCGAGCAGACCCCGGCTCTGCAGATTTGCCCGGGCTCGCAAGCCGGCGGACCGATGGCACCTTCCCACGAACAATTCACGCGGGTGAGCTCGGCTTCGATCATCGCGGAGCAGCCGACCGCGAGCAATGTGAGCCCGCCGACGATCCCCAGCGCGACAGCCGCGGTCGTCCTCAAAACGCCCCCTCGAACGCGAACGTCGCGCGGCTTTGGGTGAAGCTGCCGGTGACGCGCGGCGAGGACGGCTTCGCGTCGCGGGTGAAATAGAGGAGCGCCGCCGCGCCCGCCGCGACTCCGGCCACGGCGAACGACACGTCGGCGAGCACGGCGTGGTCGTGGGCCTGCTTTGCGCGATCCTCGAGCTGGTAGACGCTCAGACGACTTCCCGTCGCGTCCTCGGTGCTCTGGCGCTCCGAGAGCGCGCTCACTCCGAAGTACACGCCCGCGCCGAGCGCTACGAGCGCCACGCCGCCGGTCCCGTACACCCAGGCGTCGAGGCGCCCTTTCTTGGGCTTGTCCGGGCTCTTGGGCTCTTCGCGTCGCGGCGGCGCTTCACGCGTCGGGCTCGCTTCGACGGGCGCGGGCGCGACCTCTTCTTTCTTCTTGAGCTCGTCCCGCGCACCTTCGAGCCGGCGCACGGTTTGGATGGCCTTCTCGAGATCATCGACATTGGTCTCGAGCTCCGAGTAGCGCTTGAAGGCGCGAATCGCCTCGTCGATCTCGCCCAGCTTCTCGTGGACGAGACCGAGGTTGTAGAAGAGGTCCTTGCCGTTCGGATCGAGCTCGATGGCTTGATTGAGCTCGCCGATCGCCTCGCGATACGCCCCCGACTTGTACGCTTTCTTCGCGGTGTCGAAGTGCTGCTTCGCCTGAGCCGCCGCCTCGGGGCTACCGGCCGGGGGCGCGGCGCCGGACGGGGTGGCGGCGAGCGACACCACGAGGCAGGTCACGACCGCGATCCTCCGGCGCATACGGATCGAACCATAGCGCAACGCCGGACGGGACTCTCGGGTGGCGTAAGGGCGGCCCGGGCTCGCGCGTTTCCCGGTCGAACTCCTTGGAGGACCCCATGAGGTACCTGTCGTCTGCGGCCCTCGCCGCCATCGTGCTCTCCCCCGCCCTAGCCCAGGCCCAGCCGTTTGCGGAACCACCGGACCGGCCGGGTCCGGTCGTGGCGACCTCCCAACCCTACGATTCCTACGATCGACCCTACGATCGGCCCTACGATCGACCCTACGACGACTACTACCGCCCCAAGTCCACGGTCCGGATCCATACCGGCCCCGTGCTTCGGATCAGCGAAAACTCCCCGGATGGCGGGCTCTTCGCCGCGGTGGACATCGGCGAGAAGGCCGCCGGCCTCAGGGTGAGCGGGGCCTGGGTGCGGGTCGGCGGCGACCGCGGCCTCTCCCAGTACGGCGGAGAGCTCTGGCTCGACTTCAACCACTTGGGACCTCTCCACCCCATCCTCGGGGCGGGGGCGGCTGCCGCCCGGATGCAGCTTTCCGACGGCGCCGGCGGGACCGAGAGCCACACGCTGGGCGTCGGCACCCTGCGCGGCACGCTGGCATATGCGCTGCCAATTCGGGACACCGACGCGCGGGCGTCCATCGACATCATCGGTGCCGTGCCCGCCATCCGTGGCAGCGACACGCCCAGTACCAAGGCGTACGTGCTGGCGCTCGCGACGGTGGGCGTGGGTTTCTGAACTTCTGGCGCCCGGAGGAGAGCGCGTCTCGAGCGCGCGAGATATAGTCCTGGCGAAAACGTGAGCGACGGCGCCCCCATCTACGACCCCTACGCATCGTCGCGTCATGAGGGCGGCTCTGCCGAGGTCGCGGCCAGCGAACCCGTGCGCACGAGCGCGATGGCGATCTGGTCGCTCGTGCTCGGCGTGCTCGGGTTCGTCTGCTTCCCAGCCGTCGGCGGCTTCTTCGCGCTCACCCTCGGGGCCGTGGCCAAAGGCGAGATCGCGCGCTCCCACGGGACGCGGACGGGCTCTGGGCTCGCCATCGGGGGAATGGTGCTGGGAGCGCTCAACGTGCTCGCATCGGCGGCAGCGCTCGCGCTCCTGCTCTCCTACGCGAGCTCACCCACCACGGCGACGCCGTCGCCTGCGCCCGTTTTCGCTCCGCCCCCAGTGAGCCCCATGGTGCCCGCGCCGGCGCCCTCACCCGCCCCAAGCGCGACCGCGTCCGCGCAAAGCTCTCGGGAGCCAGGCGTGATTGCCACGCGGGTCGGAAAGTTGGAGCTCGTCGACGTCGACCGCGACGTTCCTTCACTCTCCCGCGAGCTCGAAGCGCAACGCAAAGCCGCGGCCAAGGACGGAAAGCGCCTCCTGGTGTGGGTGGTCGTCGACGATTGCATGCCCTGCAACGGGGTCGCAGCGGCGCTCGGCGATCCTTCGATGCAAACCGCGCTGGAGAAAGTGCGCGTCGTGCGGGTGAACTCCCGCGACTTCGGACAAGATCTGACTTTCCTCGGCATTCCCGTGGCGAAGGTGCCGGGCTTCGCGTTGCTCGGCGACGGCAACCGTCCCGAAGACTACGTGAACGGCGGGGAGTGGGACGACGACATCCCCCGCAACATCGCGCCGGTTTTGGGGAATTTCGTGCGCGGCCGCTACACGAAGCGGCGCGAGCAATGGCGCGGGCCGCGCCGAGACGACGAAACCACGCTCTAGGCCGGCCGACGGCGCGCGAATCTCGGGCGAACGCGCCCCACCGTCACTACCCTCTGTCGCCGCCCGAAGCTCGGTGTAAAGTGAGGCCCCTTTCCGACATGACCAGCGCCCAACGCATCGGGACCCCTCTTCCGGTTGGCTCCAGCATCCAGCCCGGCACGCTCCGGGCGAAGATGGAGGAGGCACGGGCCCGGGGCACCCTGCACACGCTGCAAGAGACCATCGGCATCATCGTACCCCTCGCCGTCGAGATCGCCGACCGTCACACCCGAGGCGACGTCCTCTACGTGCACCCGTCGAGCGTCGCGCTCGACAGCATGGGCCTCGCCCACGTCTCGGAGGAGCTCGCCCGCGTCCCGCCCACTTTGCCGCGCGACAAGATCTGCATGGCGCCCGAAGAGCGCGAGGGGAAGCCGGGCGACGCGCGAGCGAGTGTCTATGCCATCGGCGCCATCGCCTACGAGCTCCTCACTGGCCTCACCGTGGGTCCGGGCATGCGCCGCCCGAGCGAGGTCGTGCCGTCGCTCCCCAAGCCGCTCGAGGTGATCCTGGCCAAGGCGCTGGTCGCCGACCCGAGCCACCGCCCCGACGACTTGAAGGCGTTGGCCCAGGCGCTCCACCACCTGGCGCCGGGCGGCAGCATCGCCCCCCCGGCGGCCGACGAGTCTCACCTCGATCACACCGAAAACTTCGACGTCGACGTCTCGCTCTCGATGCTCCCGCCGAGCCCGAGCCTCTTGAACAACGAGATCCCCACGGGCCCGCTCGATCTCGTGGTGGCGCAAGCGCCCCAGAGCGGCCCGAGAATGAGCGACTCGACCACCGAGCTCGCCCAGCTCAAGGCTCGCCTCGAGCGTGACAAGCGTCCGCGTTACGTCGTGATCAAGGACGGGATGGACCATGGTCCATTCAGCTCGGTCGAACTGCTGCAGCAGATCGCGAGTCACACCTTCGTCGAAGGCGACGTCTTGCGCGACGCGTTCAGCAAGGACGAACGCCCGATCAAAGATTGGGAGGAGTTCGCCCCGTTCGCGGAGCACGCCCGCCTGAACCGCGACATCAAGGCGGAAAAGGTCGCCCTCGAACGCACGGTCGTGGCGGAACGCAAGAGCACCACCAGCAAGGCGCTCGTCGGCATCGCCATGGTGGGCGCGCTGGTGGTGGCCGCCGCCGTGTGGCTCGTCGCACGCCGAGGCGCCAAGAGCGACGAAATCGCCGTACACGGCGACACGGCCACCAACGTCGAGGTCGACGGCGGCTTGAAAGGCGGCTCGACGCGGCCGGGGGGCGGCAGCGGAAAGGGAGGCGTGGTGGGCGTCTCGAACGGCATCCCGATCCTCGCCGGCGGCATGAGCTGCGAGGGCGCCGTGGCGCGCTACAACGAAGAGATCAGCATCGGCGGTTCGAAAGGTCCCGCCGACCTCACGGCCGGGCAATACGGGGCGATCTTGAACAAGGGCACGTATTTCTCCCACTGCGGCGTGCCCGACGACATGCAGATCAACATCTGCGCCGCGGTGCAAAACGGCCGAGCCGTCGGCGTGACCGTCACCGTGAAGCCCAACAACGCCGGCATCGCGTCGTGCATCGCCGGCGGCGTGCGCGGCCTCAGCTTCCCGAGCCACCCGAAGCTCGACGTCACGCGAACGACGTTCTGACGAAGCGGATCGGGACCGAGCGAGGCATTCGATGAAGGGGACCGCTCGCGTACTAGGCAAGAGCAAGGCGCTCGTCCTGTGCGTTTCGCTCGCGGGCTGCGCGGTGCCCATCGTGAGCGGCGTGGAGGAAACCGACGCCACACGCGTCGTGGTGGCGCTCGAAGAGAGCGGCATCGCGGCGGACAAGGAGCTCGACCCGAGCACCGAGGGTCGCTTTCGCGTGCTCGTCGCCCGCGACGACGCCTCGGGCGCGGCGCAGATCTTGAAGCAAGAGAGCCTGCCGCCACCCCCAACGAAGGGCGTGCTCGACGCCCTCGGCGAAGGTGGCCTCGTGCCCAGTCGCAGCGCCGAACACGCGAAGCTCGTGGCCGGGACCGCGGGCGATCTCGAGCGCTCGCTGCGCGCGCTCGACGGCGTGCTTTCGGCCCGAGTCCATCTGGCCATCCCCGCCAAGAGCCCCTTCGAAGGCGAAACCAAAGAGAGCGCCACCGCGTCGGTCCTGATCCGCCATCGCGGCGCGACCCCGCCGGTGACGGTGAAGGACGTCCAGGCTCTGGTCGCCGGTGCAGTTTCTGGCCTCACGCCCGAGAAGGTGAACGTCGTGCTCGCGCCGGCTCCTACGCCAGGTCGGCCGATGGAGCGCGAGCTCAGCCGCCTCGGGCCCATCACCGTCACCCGTGGCTCGCTGACACCGCTTCGCATCGCCGTGGCCACGGTGGCCGTCGTCAACTTCATCCTGCTGGGCCTCTTGCTCGCGCTGTGGGCGAAGGTTCGGCGCGCGCAGGCGCTGCTCGACGAAGCACGGGCAGCCCAGACGAACGCCCGGTGATTGCCCTCGAAGGCGTCACCAAGTCGTTCGATCGCCCCGTGCTGCGGGGCGTGAATCTGATCGTGCCCGAGGGTTGCCTCTACGGACTCATCGGCCCCGGCGCCAGCGGCAAGAGCGTGCTCCTGAAGATCCTGGTCGGTCTGATCCGACCGGAAGCGGGCCGCGTCCTCATCGGCGGGCGCGACATCTTCCAGATGAGCGACCTCGAGCTCCAGGAATTCCGCAAACGCATCGGCATGTTGTTCCAGAACAACGCGCTCTTCGACTTCATGACCGTGGCGGACAACATCGCGTTCCCGCTGCGCCGGCTGTTCAATCTGCCCGACCAGGAAGTCCAAGAGCGCGTCGCCGAGCGCCTCGCCGTGGTGTCGCTGCCGGGCTTCGAAGAGCGCATGCCCTCCGGCCTGTCGGGCGGCCAGAAGAAGCGCGTCGGCGTGGCCCGGGCCACGGTCGCCAAGGCCCCCATCGTCTTTTACGACGAGCCGGCGGCCGGCCTCGATCCGGTGACCAGCCAGAAGATCTTCGACCTCTTGCGAGCCGAGCAGCGGGCCAGCGGCGCCACGGTGGTCATGGTCTCGAGCGACCTCGACCGCCTGCTCACGGTCACCGATCGCGTCGGCATGATGTACCGTGGCTCCCTGATTTTCGACGGCACGACCCAAGAGGCGAAGCAGAGCAAGAATCCCTACGTGCACCAGTTCGTACACGGAATCCCCGAGGGACCGCTATGAGCCTTCCGCGAGCGCGCAAGGTCGCTATGATGCGAGCCAAGTGAGCACACCGCGCGCCCTCCAGCCCTTCGCCACCATCGGCGGTGCATTCCTCGCCACGAGCGAAGTGGTGGGCGGCATGGGCGTGATGTTCGGCCGCATCGTCTCCCGCCTGGTGCGCTTGTCCTTCGATCGCAGCGAACTCTTGCGAAACCTGTACAAGATGGGCGTGAAATCGCTCCCCATCGTGGTGGTGACGGCGCTCTTCACCGGCGGCATCATGGTGATCCAGGCTGCCCCGCTGGTGGAGCGTTACGGCGCCCACGGCCTTCTGGGTTGGGGAGCCGGCTTCGGCACGCTGCGCGAAATCGGGCCCTTGCTCACCGCGCTCATGATCTCGGGCCGCGTCGGCGCCAACAACACCGCCGAGCTCGGGACCATGGTGGTCACCGAGCAGATCGACGCGTTGCGTGCCCTCGCCATCGACCCCATCGGGTTTCTGATCGTCCCGCGCTTCATCGGCATCGTCACCACGCTGTTCCTCTCCACGGTGTTCGCCGATGCGCTGGCGCTGTTCGGCGCTGCCTACGCCGGGCGCGGCATCCTCGGCGTCGAGCCCATGGTGTTCTTCAACGGGCTCACCAGCGGTCTCCTCGGCCTCGGCGACGTGTTCCACGGTCTGATCAAGAGCGTGGTCTTCGGCATGGTGATCGCCCTCGCCAGCTGCCAGTTCGGCATCGCGACGAGCGGCGGTGCTCCCGGAGTCGGGCGGGCCGTGAACTCCACCGTGGTCGTGAGCGCCGCTGGGATTTTCGTGCTGGATTACATCGTCTCCTTCGCGATTGGCTGAGATGAGCGCCGACGAGCTGAACCCGCCCGAAAGCGCCGTCGGCCACATCGACGAGGAAAACGCGCTGCACGAGCGCACCGGGCTCGCCTGGGTCGGCGGCTCGGTGCTCGACCTTCTGGGCGCCGGCAAGCAGCTCTACTCGGTGTTCGTCAAGACGCTCTACTACTCCGCGCGAGGTGTTCCTCAACCCGGCGCCGTGGCGCGCCAGATGTACGAGGTAGGCAACAAGAGCCTGGTCTTCCTGTGCGTGGTGATGGGCTTCATCGGGATGATCCTGGTCTTCCAGGCGGGCCTCCAGGCGAAACGCGTGGTGCCGGATCTGTCCCTCCTCGGCGCGACCTTCCTCGAGCTCTTGGTGCGGGACCTCGCCGCCAGCATCTCGGCGCTCATGCTCGCGACCCGCGTCGGGGCAGGCATCGCAGCCGAAATCGGCTCGATGGTGGTGACCGAGCAGGTCGACGCGCTGCGCATGTGTGCGGCCGACCCCATCGACTACCTGATCGTGCCGCGCTTCAAGGCCAGCATCGTGATGACCACCATGCTGGTGATCGTGGCCGCAGGCGTCGCCTACCTCACCGGCATGTGGACGGGCTATGCGTTCTTCGACATCAACCCGCGCACGTTCGTGAACATGAGCCTGGTGGACAAGGGCGACCTCACCATCGGGCTCTCGAAGTGCGTGGCCTACGGCGCCGCCATCCCCGTGGTGAGCGGTTATTGCGGACTCTCGACCTTCGGCGGTTCCGAGGGCGTCGGCTGGGCCACCACTCGTGCCGTCGTCAACTCGTCGCTCGCCGTGATCATCCTGAACTTCTTCATCAGCGGAGCGGGCTACTTGATCTTCGGATGAGCGAAGGATGATCTCGTTTCGCAACGTCAAGAAGTCCTTCGGTTCGAAGCACGTGCTGCGCGGCGTGAGCTTCGACGTTCAGGACGGCGAGGTCTTCTTCATCATCGGCGCTTCCGGCGTCGGCAAGAGCGTGCTCATCAAGCACCTGATCGGCCTGCTCTACCCCGACGACGGCGAGATCTGGCTCGACGGCGAGGAAGTCAGCCGCTTCGACGAAGCCAAGATGTACTCCGTGCGGATGAAGTGCGCGATGGTGTTCCAACACTCGACGCTCTTCGATTCGATGTCGTGTGCAGAAAACGTGGCTCTGCCGCTGCGCAAGCACCGCGGCCTCAAGCCGAGAGAGGCCCAGGCGGAGGCGCGGCGCTTGCTCGAGCAGGTCCACATGGCCGAATTCGCCGATCGCTTTCCCGCGGAGCTGGGCGACGGCATGCGCAAGCGCGTGGCCATCGCCCGCGCCCTGACGTTGAAGCCGCGCTACGTGCTGTTCGACGAGCCGACGACCAGCCTGGACCCGGTGAGCGCACGCCGGGTCGATCGCTTGATTCGCGAGCTCTCGGACACCCTCGGCGTCACGAGCATCGTGGTCAGCCACGACCTCTCGAGCATCTTCACGATCGCCGATCGCATCGTGATGCTGTACAAAGGTGAGGTGAAGCTCTTGGGCAAACCCGACGAATTCAGGGGTTCACCCGACGGGATCATCCAGCAGTTCATCAACGGTCGGGCCGAAGGACCGATGGAGGCGTGAAGACACCATGAGCCAGCGTTCGATCGAAGTGAAAGTCGGCGTCCTGATCCTGGTCGCGCTCGGGCTGCTCGGCGCCTTCGTCGTGGTGATGGGAGGGCTTTCGTTCGAGCCCACCTACACGGTGTTCGTCGACTTCGACAACCCGGGTGGCCTCCAGGGCGGCGCCCCCATCCGCATCGCCGGCGTGAAGGTCGGCAAGGTCAAGGAGATGCAGTTCCGAGGCGGTGAGGTGGACCCGAAGACCAACCAACCCGTGCCGCCCATCCGCATCGTGGCCCACGTCGAGAAGCGTTACCAGAAGGCCATCCACGAGAACTCGCGCTGGTACGTCACGACCCAAGGCGTGCTGGGCGAGCAGTTTCTCGCCGTCGAGCCCGGCTCCCAAGACCGGCCGGCGCTGCCCGACGGCGCCGTCGTACAGGGCATCAGCCCGCCGCGACTCGACCTGCTGCTCAGCGAGAGCTACGAGCTCTTGCACCGCGCCTACGAGGGGATCACCAAGAACGAGAAGAAGATCGGCGAGACGTTCGACGGCCTGCACGCCACGCTGAAGGGCACGGGCGATTTCATGTCGAACAACCAGAAGAAGCTCGACAGCATCGTCACCAACGTCGAGACGCTCACGGTCGAGAGCAACGAAACCGTGCGTGCCGCCCGCGACCGCTACATCGACAATCCGCAGATCCAACGCATCATGACCAACGTGGAGCGGACCACGAGCACGCTCGACCGCGAAGTGGGCCCCCTGCTCTCCGACGGGCGCGCCGTGCTGTCCGACACCAAGAAGCTCACCGGGACCTTGGCGTCGGATCCGCAGCTCAAGAAGTACGAGAAAATCACGCAAGACGTGAGCGACACCACGGGCCGCGCGAAGCTCGCGGCCGCCGACGCCCAGGCCATGGTGGCTCACATCAAGCGCGGCAAAGGCACCGTGGGCGCGCTCGTGATGGATGAAGCGCTTTACGACGATCTCCAGGAAATGCTCCGCGACCTTAAGCACAACCCCTGGAAGTTCTTCTGGCGCGAGTGACACCGGCCTCGGGCCACTCGGCCTCTCTCAATCCGTAGCCGCGTCGCTGCCGCCACCCGACCCGGCGGCGCCGCCGCCGCCGGTGGGCGCTCCACCGCCGCCGGTCGGTGCGCCTCCCCCACCCGTGGGTGCCCCGCCGCCGCCGGTCGGCGCTCCGCCGCCGCCGGTCGGCGCTCCGCCGCCACCCGTCGGGGCTCCGCCGCCACCGGTGGGTGCGCCTCCCCCACCCGTCGGAGCTCCGCCTCCGCCGGTGGGCGCTCCGCCGCCACCCGTCGGGGCTCCGCCGCCACCCGTCGGGGCTCCGCCGCCACCGGTGGGCGCGCCGCCGCCACCGGTGGGCGCCGTGCCGCCAGCGCCGTCCGGGCCCGCTTCAGCCGGGGGCGCGTCACCCGCAGGCCCGTCGATGGTGCTGATGATCCCGGTCAGATCGTTGGTGCATTTGCCATCGGGCGAGCAGATGAGGCCGTCCTGGCAGTCGTCGGCTCGGTAGCAGTCTTCGCCCAGGCCAGCCCCTTCCAAGGGGCCACCGCACGACGTCGGAAGCAGGAATCCTCCCACGAACACACCTACCCCTAGGGCCCTGTACGCCGCTCGCCGTCGCATGTTGAAGGCTATCATACCGCGACCGTGCTCCTTGTCATTCCAGGTGAAACAGGATGCTGTCGTCCTCGACCGCGGCGCCTTCGGCCACGGCGACCCGGGCCACGCGCCCGGCACATGGGGCAAGCACTGGGATTTCCATCTTCATCGATTCCAGGATGGCGAGGGTTTGCTCTTCTCCGACCTCGTCCCCGACCTTCGCCAAAATCTTCCACACGGTGCCCGTGATCCCAGCGACGACCTCGATGGCCACGAAGCGGAGGATAGCGTGAGTTCCCCCCGAACGCAGCGACCCAAGCCGAGAACTGCCGATGTGTCCGACGTCGGTGCGGCTCCTTGGGCCGCGCGGCCAACATGGATTAAGATCCTCCCGACCGGTGCGGCGGGCGGTGCCCGCGCGCCTGCTGGGCCCCCCCCGGAATCGCCACTCGCAAACGCGCTCGCTCACTGCTAGAGGAAACTCGAGAAATGGCAGAACAGAAGGAAAGCTCGGTTCTCTTCTCCCTCAAGGAGCTCATGAGCCTCGAGGAGGACCGCATCAAGGCGGAGGAGACCGAGAAGGAGAATCGTGCACGCGCCGAAGCGGACGCGCGCGCGCGTGCCGAGCGCGCCGCTCGCGACGCCGAAGAAGCGCGAATGCGCGCCGAGGAAGAGTCGCGGCGCATGGAAGAGCAGCGCCGTCGCGAAGAGGAAGCGCGGCTCGCCGCGATCCACCAGGGCGAGATCGAAAAGGCCCGCGCAGAAGCCGAGCACCGCGCGCGCATGGAAGCCATGGGCGCCCAGCAAGCCCACGAACACCAGCTCGCGACTCTCAAGCAGGACAAGCACAAGAAGCGCCTGCAGCTCATCGTCGGCATCGTCTCCGGCGTGTTCGTCTTGGCCATCGTGATCACGGGCGTGTTGTGGAAGCGTTCGGCCGACGAGCGCGCCAAAGAGAAAGCTGCCCTCGAAGCTCAAGCCAAGAGCGCTCAAGACGAGCTCGACCGCCTCAAGCGCGAGTTCGACGAGAAGGAAAAGAAGGTCGGCGAGCTCAAGCGCCAGATGGATAGCGCCAAGGACGAAGCCGAACGCGCCAAGATCGAAGCGCAGTTGGCCAAGGCGAAGAAAGAGTCCGAAGACGCACGCAGCAAGCTGGGTGGCGCGCGCCCTGCCGGCGACAAGCCGAGCGGCGGCTCCAAGCCGTGCAACTGCCCTCCGGGCGATCCGTTGTGCTCCTGCTTGTGAGCGAGCCCGCGTGACGGCTCCCGATCCGCGCCGGCGTCTCGCCTTCGCGCTCGACTACCCGGACCTCGCCACAGCGCGCGAAGGTGCGACGCGCGTGCGCGACGCCGTGGGCGTGCTCAAAATCGGCCTCGAGCTCTTCGTGCGCGAGGGTCCCCAGGCGGTCGGGCTCGGGCGCGAGCTCGGCTGCGACGTGTTCTTGGATCTGAAGCTCCACGACATCCCCGAGACCGTCGACCGAGCTGTCGCGTCGGCCCTCGCCCACGGCGTGCGCTACCTCACCCTGCACGCAGCCGGCGGCCGGCGCATGCTCGAAGCCGCGGCGCGACGGGTCGAAGGGACACCCCTCACGCTGCTCGCGGTCACCGTGCTCACCTCGCTCGACGCCGCAGACCTGGCAGACATCGGGGTCGGAGCGGACCCCGGTGCGCAGGCTGCGCGCCTCGCGACCTTGGCCCGGGACGCAGGCGTGGGAGGCCTCGTGTGCTCGGCGTCCGAAGTCGGTGCCCTGCGGCGACTCCTGGGCCCCGCTGCGGTGCTCGTGACCCCGGGGATCCGCCCGGCTGCGGGCGGTGCCGACGACCAGAAGCGGGTCGGGACGCCCCGCGACGCCATCCGCGACGGCTCGAGCCTGCTGGTAGTTGGCCGGCCGATCCGCGACGCGCGCGACCCACTGGCCGCCGCGCGCGCCATCTGCTCCGAGATCGCCGATGCCGAGCGCGCCTGAGCCGCGCCCGCGGCTCGTCACGGGCCTCCAGCCAGTGCGCGAAGCGATTCGGGTCCACGGGAGTCGCCTGACTCGGCTCGTCGTGGAGGACCGCGACGTCCCTCGCCTCGAGGCGGTCGCCCGCTTCGCGCGGGACCAAGGGGTCACGGATGTCCGGCGCTTGCCGCGACGAGACCTCGACCGTTTGGCCGAGGGCGCGCAACACCAGGGGGTGCTCGCGCTCGCGCCCGAGCTCGAGCTCCACGACCTCGACGAGCTGCTCGACGACCCCGAGCTGGTCGCCCTCGCCTTGGACGGCATCGAGGACCCCCAGAACTTCGGCGCGGTGATTCGCTCCGCGGTCGGCATCGCCGGCGCCGCGGTGATCTGGGGCGAGCACTCCTCGGCACCCCTCACGCCCGCGACGTTCCGGGCCTCCGCCGGCGCCATCGAGCACGCCCGGCTCTGCCGGGTTCGGTCCCTCGCGACCGCCTTGGAACAGGCGAAGGCCACGGGGATGCTGGTCATAGGTCTCGAAGCTCAGGCCGAGCAGGAGCTCCGAGACCTCGACCTCTCGGGACGCGTCCTGCTGGTCATCGGCAGTGAAGGCGAGGGCATGGCGCGTGCGGTGCGTCGGGCCTGCGACGTGCGGGTGTCGCTCCTCTCCATGCAGCGGCTCGACTCGCTGAACGCATCGGTGGCCGCCGGAATCGCGCTCTACGAGGTGACACGACAGCGACGACGGGCCTGAACACCCGTCACGCGTGGCAGCGCTCCAGATTCCATTCAATGGAATGGATGGGCCGACGCCCGGCATCGCCGAAATCGTGATCGATTCTCTCGACTTGCGATCCGGAGATCAGGCGAGCGGTGAAGAACGTGCGTCCGAGTTCAAGCGAAACCTCATGCGCTCGAACTCCGCGCCGAAAGTACGCGACGCATCACCGAAATGGCCGTGTCGACCTCTTCCGGGCTCGTGAGCTCCCCCAAGCTCACCCGGATCGATTCCTGCGCTCGCGCGCTCCCGAACATCTCGCGAAGCACAGGCGACGGTTCGCTCGAGCCGGCCGAACACGCGCTCCCGCTCGACACCCAAATCCCTTCGAGGTCCAGCGCCGCTACGAGCTCATCGGCCCGCCGGCCTCTCACCCAAAGATTGCTCACGTGCGGCACGCGCGAGCTCGACACGTTGGGCTGCGCCCAATCGGCCAGAGCCTGCTCGAGGCGATCCCGGAGTGCCCCGAGCGCTCGATGCCGTTCGGGAAGCTCGCCCACGCGGCGGAGAGCGGCCCGGAAGCCCGCCGCGAGCGCCGCGTCTTGGGTGCCCGGCCGCAGGCCGCGCTCCTGGCCCCCGCCGCGTAGCACCGGCCGGAGCTCGGAGGGAGGGCCCCGGAACACCAGGGCGCCAATCCCCTTCGGACCGCGGAGCTTGTGAGCGGCCAGCGTGATGCTGTCTGCTCGCGACCAGAACTCGGGCGTGAGCTTGCCGACCGCCTGCACCGCGTCGACATGGAGGCGCGCGCCCGCGGCGCGCACGACCTCGAACACGCCCTCGAGATCCTGGATCGCGCCCGTCTCGTGGTTTACCGCCATCACCACCACCGTGACGGGTCGCGGCAGCTCCGCGAGGTCCCGGGCGACGTCGTGCGGGTCGACGCGGCCGCTGGGGCCGACCCTCAGCCAGCGCACCGGAACGCCGCGGACGGCCAGCTCTTCCGCCACGCGCGTGACGGACGGGTGCTCGATGCGACTCGTGAGCAGCGCACGCGCGCCGGCCAAGGCGAGGTTGTTGGCTTCGGTTCCGCCGCTCGTGACGACGACGTCGCGAGGGTGAGCACCCGCGAGCTCCGCGATGGCTTCACGAAGTTCTTCGATGTGTCGGCGCGCGGTGCGGCCGGGCTGGTGCACGCTCGCCGGGTTCGCCCACGCTTCGCGAGAAGCGGCGGCCAGGGCCGAGAGCACGTCTTCGTGCGGCGGTGTCGTGGCGTTCCAATCGAGATAGATCCCGCGCCGACTGCTCATGCGCGGGGTCTCTCGGGCACCACGAGAAAGAACGCGGCCCCACCGAAGCGATGTCCCCCGATGCGCTCGTCGGCGGGAGAAACCACCCTCACGTCGCCGGCGTGGCCCTTGGCGATCCCCTTCACGATGGCGAGCCCGACGCCCGTTCCTCCGTGCGCACGGGTAGGAGAGCCGTCGACCTGATAGAAGGGATCGAAGAGCCGCGCCTGAGTCGCGACCGGGACGCCCGGGCCGGTGTCGGCCACCACGAGCTCGAAGTGCCCCGAGGCGAGCCGCCGCGCACGAACGCCAACGCTGCCGCCCGCGGGCGTGAACTTGGCAGCGTTGTCGAGGAGGTGCTCGATGGCCTGCGCCAGCCGTTCCATGTCGGCTTGGCCAGGGAAAGGCGCCGCCGGCAGTTCGAGCGCGAGGGTCTGATTCGCCCGCTCGAACCAGGCGCGACGCCGCTCGACGCTGCGCCGCGCGAGCTCGGAGAAGTCGAGGTCGCGGAAGGCGAGCCTGAGCTTTCCCGTCTCGAGGGCGGTCACGTCGAGCAGGTTGTCGATCAGGCCCCGCAGACGCTCCACGCACTCGCTCATGGCCCGGAGCGCCTTCTCTTGGGCAGGCCCCAGTGGTCCGAGCTCTTGGTCGCCGAGGAGCTTCACGTAGCCGACGATGGGCGTCATCGGCGTCGCGAGTTCGTGGGAGATGTTCCGGTAGAACTCCTTCCGCGCTGCGTCTAGCTCGCGAAGCCGCGCGTTGGCCGCCTCGAGCTCCGCGATCTTCTCTTCGAGGTGGGCGGCGATCCTCTGGCTCTGGATGCGGAGCTGTTTCCCGGTCTGGTCGGGCGAAACCTGCTCTCGGCGCCCCTCGAGGTAGCCCCGGAGGGTCGCGGCGAAGGACCGGGCATCGATGGGCTTCTGCAGAAAGCCGTCGCAGCCGACGGCCAGGCTCGTCTCGCGGCTGCCTTCTGCGGTGATGGCCACGATGGGCACGCCGAAGAGCCCTGGCTCCGAGCGCAGTCTCAGCGTCACTTCGTAGCCGTCGAGTCCTGGCATGGCGATGTCGACGAGCACGAGATCCGGCCGCTCGCTCTTGGCCCGGCGTACCCCTTCGAGCCCGTCTTCGGCGTCCACCACCTCGAAACCCGCTGCCACGAGCAGCTTCCTCACGAGCAGGCGGTTCGCTGGATCGTCTTCGATGTGAAGGACCTTGGGCACGGAGACCCATCTTTGCCGCCCCGGGCTCCCAGGGCAAGGCGGCCGGCGCAAGCTCGCGCTTGAACCGGCGCACGAATGGCTCTAGCAACGGGAACCGATGTCCCGTTTGCCCTTGCTTGGATTGGTGGTGGGCCTCGCTGCATGCTCGGATCTCACCGCTCCGTCGCCGAGCGGCACGCCCGCCGCGGCCGCGGCTCCCACCACGCCCACCACGCCCACCACTGCGCAGGTCGCGCGACCGGCCGCGCCCGCGCCCGCCATCGAGGGCAACCAGCCCGCCAAGATCCGCGCCTCGCACGTGCTCGTGGCGTATCAAGGCGCGCAGCGCGCGCAGGCCACGCGCTCCAAGGACGACGCCAAGAAGCTCGCCGAAACGTTGCTCGGGCGCCTGCGTGGCGGCGCCGATTTCTCCGCGGTGGCCAAAGAAAACTCCGACGATCCGAGCGCGAAGACGCGGGGTGGCGACCTCGGGCAGTTCGACCGCTTCACGATGACCAAGCCATTCGCAGATGCAGCGTTCGGGCTGCGGGTCGGGCAGCTCTCCGGCGTGGTCGAGACCGAGTTCGGCTTCCACATCATCAAGCGCACCGAATGAGCGAGCGCGAAGACGACGACCAAGCTGCCTCCGAGGCGGCGGAGCGCGACGCGGACGACAGCGGCGCCGACAGCCCGGGGTCCAAACCGAGCCCTGCGCCCGAAGCCGACGACCGGGACTCCGAGCCTCCGCCGCGATCGGCCGAAAAAAAGCCCAAAAAAGCCCCCGACGCCGCGCCAGCGGGTCCATTTCCGCTGCCGCGACGCACGGCCCACGGGCTCGCGCTGCTGTCGGGGCTTCTCTACTTCGCCGCGTTCCCTGGCATCGACGTGTGGCCCCTCGCCTTCGTCGCGCTCGCGCCGCTCGTCGTGGCGCTCCGCGGCCAGCCTCCGCGCCGCGCTGCTGGCATCGGATGGACCGCGGGCTTCGCGATGACCATGTGCGGCTTCTACTGGCTGCTCGAGATGCTGAAGACGTTCAGCGGCTTCGCGACACCGCTGTGCCTTTTGTTCATGGCGATCTTGTGCGGCTACCAGGCGGGTCGAATCGCGCTCATGGGCTACGTCGCCGGGCGCATCGAACAGAAGGGCTGGCCCGCAGGCGTGGCGTTCGCGCTGGCATTCGTCGCGAGCGAGCTCCTCTACCCGTTGCTCTTCCCGTGGGCGTACGGCGCGACGGTGCACCAAGTGCCCGTGATGCTCCAGCTCGCCGAGCTCTTGGGCCCCATCGGTGTCGGCTTGGCGCTGGTGACGACCAACCTCGCCGTCGCCGAGATCGCAATTTCTCGGCTCGAAAAGCGCCGTACGGCCTGGCGCAAGGTGCTCGCGCTCGCGGCGGTGACCGCGCTTTCGGTGGTCTACGGTGCGGTCCGGATCCCCATGGTGGACGCGGCGGAGCGGGCGGCACCCAAGGCCCGCGTCGGCATCGTGCAAGCCAACATGAGCCTCATGGGCAAGCGGCGCGACAAGAGCGAGGGATTGCGCCGGCACATGGAGCTCACGCGCGAGCTCCAGAAGGAGGGGCCCCTCGACCTCGTGGTCTGGAGCGAGACCAGCGTGATGGCGCCTCAGGACGAGGAAATCGCGCCGGCGGTCTACCGTTCCCAATTCGCCGCCACGTTGGGCGCGCCGGCGATCTTCGGAGCGGTGCTCGTGCGGCGCGTGCCCGACGTCCGCGAATACGTGTTCTTCAATTCGGCGCTCTTGAGCGACGCGAAGGGCGAAGTCGCCGGCCGCTACGACAAGCAGTTTCTCCTGGCGTTCGGCGAATACCTGCCGTTCGGCGAGCAGTTCCCGCAGCTCTACGAGATCTCTCGAAACTCGGGGCGCTTCACGCCGGGCAAGACGCTTCTGCCGCTGAAGCTGGGCGAACGCGGCATCGCCACCTTCATCTGTTACGAGGACATCTCGGCGCCGTTCGTGCGCTCCATCGTCAACTCCGGGGCGACGGACCTGCTCGTGAACATCACCAACGACGCCTGGTTCGGCGACACGACGGAACCCTGGATCCACCTCGCGCTCGCCAAGCTCCGGGCCATCGAGCACCGGCGTTACCTGGTTCGCTCGACCAACAGTGGCGTGAGCGCGTTCGTCGACCCGGTGGGCCGGGTGAAGAAACACACGGGGACGTTCCGCAAGGAGGCCATCGCCGCTGAGATCGCCTGGCTCAAGCCGACCACCTTGTACGGCTTGATCGGCGAAGCGCCCTGGTGGCTCGTCACCGCCGTGGCCCTCGGGCTGTGCTTCTACCGCCGGAAGGAAGCCAGCGAATAAGCCGAGCCCGAGCCCCGTCCAACCCGTGGCTGTCCAGCGAGGCATGTAAGGCTGGGTGAGTGCGGAGAACACCTGGGAATTTTGGAGTTTCGGATTCGTATGCTGAAGTGACCGGATGCTCGGAGTCCGGCAAGAGCCAGATGACGGGCCTTGGTGGACTGTGCGAAGCTCGGGTTGCCCATGAAGCACCCGCGCTGAAGACTGGATCCTGACGCGGCTTGGATCAGACTGGGGCAATAAAGGGAGATTTCGATGATGAACAAGGCTTGGCGTAATCTGGCGGCGATCGGTTTGCTCACTTCGTTCAGCCTCGTGGGCTGCGTCGTGGGCTCGGGTGACGACGAGAACACCGGCGGCTCGGCGGGCGCAGGCGGCTCGGGAGCGACGGGCGGTTCGGGCGGCGGCACGGGCGCGACCGGCGGCACGGGCGCGACCGGCGGCACCGGCGCGACCGGCGGCACCGGCGCGACGGGCGGAACCGGCGGCTCGGCGGGCTACGAGTGCGAGCCGGCCACGGGCGGACCGAAGGGCACCCCCGGCAGCTGTGAGCCGGCGGATCCCAACGACGCCTGCCAAGCGTGCATCAAGGCCAAGTGCTGCACCGAGTGGACGATTTGCGCTTCGACCGGCCCGGGCAACCCGTGCATGGAAGGCGGCCCGACGGACGGCCAGGGCGAGATCTTCTGCTTCCAGAGCTGCTTCATCGAGGAAGTGGGCAAGGGCGCGGATCCGAACGACGCCAAGGCCACCTGCGGCGGCAAGTGCACGACCCCGTCCTGTGGCACGCTTGCCAGCGCCACGAGCGATCTCGTGGCTTGCCTCGACACGAACTGCTTGGCCGACTGCCTGCAGTGAGCTGAGTGGTGCATGCCGAAGCGCCCGCGGCGAAGGCCGAGCGGGCGCTTCGGCGTTTTGTGTCGGCGAGGGAGATGGACGGGCCCGGGCCTTGTGATACCGTTGGCCGCCCATGCTCACGGTCGGCTGCGCTGGTTTCGCGGTTCCGGCGACGAAATACTTCAAGGAGTATCTGTTCGTCGAGGTACAGGAAACGCACCTCGCGGTGCCGGGACCAGGAACTCTGCGCCGCTGGCGGAGAGAGGCGCCCGAAGGGTTCGAGTTTGCCCTGCTGGGACCTCGCCAGGTGGGTCAGGAGGGGTTTCGCGAGGGCAAAGTCATCGAGACGGCCCTGAAGCAGCTGAGCGAGGTGGCGGCCGAGCTGGACGCCTCCACGGCCGTCTTCGTCGCACCGCCCGACTTCAATGCCTCCCGGGGCAATCGCAGCGCGCTCAGGGACTTCCTGGGCTCCGTCCGAGAGCAGTTCGCCCGCGTGGTCTTCGAGCCCGGACCGGCATGGAACCCGGACGACGCCGACGCACTCGCCGAAGAGACCCGTACTCTTGCTGCGCGGGACCCCCTGAGCCAGGGCCTCTCCAAGCGGGCCGTCGCCTACTACCGCCTGCCGGGCCCCGCCGGCCACAAGTCTCGTTACGAGGACCCCGCGATCGAACGACTGGCCGAGATCGCGGGTGACGGGCCCGGTCAGGATGCCACGTACGTGTTCACCAACGTCGACATGTTTGCCGACGCCAAGCGCTTCAAAAAGGCCATGAAGATCGCTTGAGTCCGGGCTCGGGCACGCACCGCGAGCGCGACGGGTATGGAGGCGAGCCGACGGAGGTCGGTGGCCGCCGGGTTCCCTACTCCGCCGCCGCGGGTCTCCCGAGGACGCGGCGGGCGATGGCCTCACCCGCCTCATGGGCGGCCCGTTCGAGCGCCTGTCGCTGGGCCAGCGACGCTCGCTCGAGCCGCACGCCGTCGGACGCGGTCACCCAACGCCGAACGTCTCCGCTGACGCGAGTGGGCGCCTGACCAGGCCCCTCCTCTACCCACCCTCGGACGACCACTCCAAGACGCGTGCCGCGGGACGCGGGCTGGTCGCCACGCTCGACGATCCCAGCTGCGCTCTGGTCGACGCGGACCAACTCGATGACCAGGCGCGGGAAGCCAGAGCCTGGGCGAAGCGCGCCGTCATCGCCGAGCGCGGAACGGGCGCCGGCCAATGCAGCCCGGAGCGCGTCGCTGTCGGGGGCGAGCGACGGGGCGGCCTGGACGGTCAGACCTTGTCGCGCTTCCCCAGAGCTCAGCACCGGCTGATACCCACAGGCTCCGGGTCCGGCCGCGCTGGTCAGAAGCGCCAGCGAAGTCGCGCAGGTACCCGCCACACGTTTCACGGGAAACATCAAGTTTTCAACACAAGTCCTTGTGTTCAGTTGAGAATACGCGCGTTCAGCAGCGCCTGTTCAGCCCACGATCAAGTTCAGTACGCGTCCCGGCACGTAGACGACCTTCTTCACGGTCTTGCCCTCGACGTGGCGCCGCACGTTTTCGTCCTCGAGGGCCGCGGCGCGCGCCGCAACCTCATCGGCGTCCTTCGCCAACGCCGCGCGACCTCTCACTTTTCCGTTCACCTGGACCGCCAGCTCGACGGTATCGTCCTCACACAGCGCCGGGTCGTAGGTGGGCCACGTGGCATCGAGGAGGGGCGCCGGGCGACCGAGCGCTTCCCACAGCTCCTCGGTCAAGTGGGGGGCAAATGGCGAGAGGCACGCCACCAGCTTTTCTAGAGCAATTCTGGGAGTTTTTTCGATTCCGTTGAGGTGATTGGTGAGGATCATCATGGCGCTGATGGCGGTATTGAAGCGGAGCGCCTCGATGTCTTCGCCGACCTTCTTCACGGTGCGGTGCACGAGCTTCTGCGTTTCGATGTCCCCTTCGCCGTCCGCGAGCGGGCGCTGGGCGAGCGTGTGGATCCGGTCGAGGAAGCGCCGGACGCCCTGGATACCGGCGGTCTGCCACGGCTTCACTTGTTCCAGCGGGCCCATGAACATCTCGTAGACGCGCAGGCTGTCGGCGCCGAACTCGGCCACGACGTCGTCGGGGTTCACCACGTTGCCGCGGCTCTTGCTCATCTTGAACGCCAGGGACTGGACCTTCACTTCGGGAGCCCGCTTCAGCACGAACTGACCCGCGCGCTTTTCGACCTCGGCGTCGTCGAGCTTCACCACCTCCACCGGGGCGCCGGTCTCCTTGTGCACCACTTCGTCGTCGCCGCTCTTCACGAGCTCGGCGCTGACCCAAGCGCCGCCCGGCTCGCGGTAGCCGGTCATCTGCGGCTCGCCCAGGATCATCCCCTGGTGCACCAACTTCTGGAACGGCTCGGGGTGCTTCACGATGCCGATATCGAAGAGCACCTTGTGCCAGAAGCGCGCGTAGAGAAGATGGAGGACCGCATGCTCGGAGCCGCCGACGTAGAGGTCCACCGGCATCCAATCGGCGTAGGCCTGGGCGCTGAAGATCTCCGACTCGTTCCTCGGGTCGAGGTAGCGGAGGTAGTACCAGCACGAGCCCGCCCACTGGGGCATGGTGTTGGTCTCGCGAGCGAACCACGCGCCGTCCTGCTGGAAGAAGCGCCATTCCAAGGCTTTTGCCAGGGGCCCCGAGGGGTCGCCGGGCTTGTAGTCCTCGAGCTCCGGGAGACGCAGCGGCAGCTCGGATTCTTCGACGGCAATGGGCTTCGAGTAGTCGATCTCGAAGGGCGCGCCAGTGCGCGGGTCCCCCGCCGTCTTCACCGGGAAGTAGATGGGGATCGGCTCTCCCCAGTAGCGCTGGCGCGAAAACACCCAGTCGCGGAGCTTGTAGTTCACCTTGCGGCGCCCGATGCCCTCCGACTCGAGGTGCTCGATGATCTTCCGCTTCATGTCGGCGGTCGCGAGCCCGTCGAAGGCGCCCGAGCGCACCGCGATGCCGTCCCCCACCCACGCCGCTCCGAGCTCGGCATGGAGCGCGCCGTCGGAGCTCACCACCTCGACAATGGGCAAGCCGAAGTTCCGCGCGAACTCGAAATCACGTTCGTCGTGGGCGGGCACCGCCATGATGGCGCCGGTGCCGTAGGCACCCAGCACGTAGTCGGCGGTGAAAATCGGGATCTTCGCGCCGTTGAGCGGGTTTTTGGCATGCGCGCCGGTGAAGACGCCGGTCTTCTCTTTGTTGAGCGCCGTGCGCTCCATGTCGCTCTTGCGACTCGCCGCGAGCACGTAGGCTTCGACCTCCGCGCGCCGATCCGGACTCGTGATGTCCAGCGTGAGGCGGTGATCGGGAGCGATCACCATGTACGTGGCGCCGAACAGCGTGTCCGGGCGTGTGGTGTAGACCGTGAGGTGCTCCGCGTGGCCCTCGAGCGGAAAGTCGACCTCCGCGCCTTCACTCTTGCCGATCCATTCACGCTGCTTCTGTTTGGTCTCGGGCCAATCGAGCGACTCGAGCTCTTCGGCGAGCCGGTCGGCGTAGGCCGTGATGCGGAGTTGCCACTGGCGCAGCGGCTGGCGCACCACCGGGTAGGAGCCGCGCTCGCTCTTGCCGTCGATGACCTCTTCGTTGGCCAGGACGGTGCCGAGCTCGGGGCACCAATTCACTGGGATTTCGGCCTGAAATGCCAAACCTTTCTTGAACAGCTGGAGGAAGATCCACTGCGTCCACTTGAAGTAGCCGGGGTGGGTGGTGTCCACCTCGCGGGACCAGTCGTAGAAGAACCCGAGCGCCTTGAGCTGGCGCCGGAAGGTCCCGATGTTCGACTGCGTCGTCACTGCCGGGTGCGTGCCGGTCTGGATGGCGTGCTGCTCGGCGGGCAATCCGAACGCGTCCCAACCCATCGGATGGAGTACGTCGTAGCCCGCCATGCGCTTGAAGCGCGCGACGATGTCGGTCGCGGTGTAGCCCTCGGGATGACCGACGTGCAGGCCCGAACCCGAAGGGTACGGGAACATGTCGAGCACGTAGAGCTTCGGTCGACCCGGGCGGCGGCTCACCCGGAAGGTGTCATGTTCCTCCCAGTACTTCTGCCAGCGGGATTCGACTGCGCGGTGGTCGTAAGCCATTTGCGGCACTGATATACCACGCGGGGGCCAGCCACCCGACGAGCACCGGCGGAGTCGTGCTGCGCCCACGCGCACGCCGCCCGTCAGCGGGACCGCGCGGCGCCGCGAGCGGCCTTGCGTTCGAGGCGCGCCCGCCGCCGCTCGAGGTCGGCCGGCGCCTCCCCGGTCCCTCGCTCCAGCATTTCCAGGGCTTTTTCCGGGGATTTCACGTGATGTTCGTAGAGCTTCGCGAGCTCGAGTCGAGCGTCGGCGTCGTCCACTTCCCGAGTGAAGCTCTCGAAATCGGCGAGCGCACGGGCCCGGTCCCCGCGGGCCTTGGCGATCCGCGCGCGCACGCGCAGGGCCTCGGGGTCGAACGCCCGCTCGACCGCCGCTTCGGCGGCGCGCTCCGCTTCGGGCAGAGCCTTGGCGCGATGAAGAACTTCTGCGAGACCAATCAGATCTTCGTCGTGGAGGGCAGCGAACGGTTCACCGTAGAGGCCCACCAATGCCGCCATGCTCACGACGTCGAGGGCGTTGTGATCCACCACCGCGCGCAAGGCCTCTTCGTCCCCGCTCCGGAGGTAGTGGGCATAGCGCGCAGCGACCTCGCCGCCCTCGATGTCGCCGACCCGCACGTACCCGAGCACGTCCGCTTCGAGCCGGATCAAGCGACAAGCTCCGAGCCGGCGCTTGTGCAGACGGCGGGCGACGTGCAGGAGATCGAGATGCGGGCGCTCCGGCGGCGCGGCCAGTCGATTCATCACGAATCGCCCGCGAAGAAGCGGCAAATCGAAGGCTTTTCCGTTGTAGCTCACGAGCACGCTCGCGCGCGCCATGCGCTCACGCAGAAGCTCGAGCAGTGCGTGCTCTTCACCGGGGCGCCGGAGCAGGAGCTGCTCCATCACGAGCTCCCCATCGTCCTCGAACCAAGCGAGGCCGATCAAGAACGCGAGCACGCCAGCACCGCTACCGAGCCCGGTCGTCTCGGTGTCGAGGTAGAGGGCCCGCCCGAGATCCACCTCGGCGAGACCCGGGTCGAGCGCGAGCAGGGCCAGGATCTCGGGCTTCGCATCGCGGCTCACGTCGACGCTCATCCGCCCCACGCGGTAGGAGCGTCCGAGCCGCTCGAGCCGCTGGTAGAGTGGCCCTCGTTCGGTGTCCCGCCGCACGAAGGGCAGGAGCGTTCGCTCGGGGTCGGCCGGCTCGGGCTCGGGGGGTGCCGGGCGGCCGAGGATCTCGGCCATCTTCGCGCGGAGCTCGTCCAGGGTCGCTTGCTTGTCGCCCGTCGCCGGTCCGGGGCGGCTCGGCCCGAGCGTCGCTAGGCGCCTCCGAAGGTCCACGGAACAGTTGTACAGTCTGCGCCACCCCAGGGCAATTCCGGCAGATTCCTCAGGAATCGCTCGGGCTTCGCAGGCATGCTCGGGCGCATGGCGCTCCGGGTATTCGGCCTCACCGGCGGGATCGGCTCGGGCAAGAGCACGGTGGGAGCTCACTTCCGAGCGCGTGGGCTCCCGGTCGTCGACGCCGACGAGCTCGCCCGGGAGGTGGTGCGCCCGGGCGCGCCGGCGCTCGCCGAGATCGCGCGTGAGTTCGGTGACGATGTGATCGATTCGAACGGCGAGCTCGATCGCAAGCGACTCGCCGATCGCGTGTTCGCGAACGAAGCGCTACGACAGAAGCTGAACGCCATCACGCACCCCCGCGTGCGCGAGCTCAGCGTGGAGCGCTTCGGCGAGCTCGACACCCGCGGCGAGCCCCTCGCCTGCTACGAGGTGCCGCTGCTCTTCGAGAGCCGCCTCGAAGGCCTCCTCGCACCCGTGGTGGTGGTGCGAGTGGACGAAGCGACCCAAGTCGCACGCACCGTGAGCCGCGACGGGTGCAGCACCGAGCACGCGCGCTCACGCATTGCCGCCCAGATGCCGCTCGCCGAGAAGGCCGCTCGCGCCGACTTCGTCATCGACAACTCCGGCTCGCTGGCGGGGACTCTGGGCCAGGCAGACGAAGTGCTCCGCCGCCTGTGCGAGCGCTTCGGAGTCGACCCCGCCCGCTATGGCTTGGCCTGATTTTCGCGACAAATCAGCGAGATCTTCCCTGGGCCGCGCGCAGCGTGTTGTCGAGCAGCATGGCGATGGTCATGGGGCCCACGCCGCCCGGCACCGGGGTGATGGCGCGCGCGACGGGCTCCACTTGCGTGTAGTCGACGTCGCCGCAGAGCTTGCCGTTTTCGTCGCGGTTCATCCCCACGTCGATCACGACCGCCCCCGGTCGCACCCAGTCGGCCCGGATCATCTTCGCTCGACCGACCGCCGCCACCACCACCTCGGCCTCGCGGCAGAGCTCAGGAAGATCACGCGAGCGCGAATGGGCGACGGTCACCGTGGCGTGCTTCGCGAGCAGAAGCGCCGCCATGGGCTTGCCCACGATGTTGCTGCGCCCGATCACCACGGCGCGGGCGCCCGCGAGCTCGACCCCGGCTTCTTCCAAGAGGCGCATGCAGCCCCGGGGCGTGCACGGCACGAGCCCGGGCTGCCCGGTCCAGAGCGCGCCCACGTTGATCGGGTGGAAGCCGTCGACGTCCTTCGTCGGGTCGATGGCTTCGAGGACCGCGTCTGCGCGCACGCCCTTCGGCAGCGGCAGCTGTACCAGGATGCCGTCGACGTTCGCGTCGCGGTTCAGCTGGCTGACGAGCGCGAGCAGCTCGCCTTCACTCACGCTGGCGGGGAGCCGGTGGACGCGGCCGGCCATGCCCACCTCTTCCGCGGCCTTTTCCTTGTTTCTCACGTACACGGCGCTCGCCGGGTCGTCTCCGGCCAGCACCACGTGAAGCCCGGGCGCGCGCCCCTGCTTCGCCTGGAATTCTGCGACACCGCGCGCGACCTCGTCGCGGACCGCCTGCGCCACCACCTTGCCGTCGATTCGCTGGGCCACGCGAAGCGCTTAGGCCATCTCGACCGGCGATGGAACCCCGAACGCCGCCCGGGGCAGCGCCCGTCGATTCAGAGCGGCACGGTGGCGATGGTGACGGAGTCCTGCGCGACCAGTAGGAACACGCCTCCGGAGGCGCCGGGCGCGACGTAGTCGAAGCTCTGTTTGTTGGGTACGGCCACGCTCGCAACGTTGGCGATGACCGCGGTGCCTTCGACTCCGGTGCCACTCGCCGTGTCGCTCCAGCTGCCGCCGGTGTCGTAGGCGACGACGTCGGTCTTGTGCGTCACCGACACCCCCGACACTGGAACGCCGGTCTTGCCGTCGACGAAGCGGATCACCACGTGCGC
>Ga0268298_10001663_pt1 | contig 25735 bp, 18 predicted proteins | sample WWTPWeurt_MetaG_FD_194462 | JGI IMG/M metagenome (GOLD analysis project Ga0268298, IMG submission 194462) | Activated sludge microbial communities from WWTP in Nijmegen, Gelderland, Netherland - WWTP Weurt | ecosystem: Engineered > WWTP > Aerobic digester > Activated sludge | place...
GCCTCGACGGCTTCGCTCTCGATCAGTTTCTGGCGCACCTTCGCTTCATCCCTGCCCGCGCTGGATGCCTGCGACGACATGACGAATCCAGCCCGACCCTTTGCGTTCAGGTAACTGTAGAAATAACTGATCCACAAATAATTGCCGTTGGAGACCTTGCCTTTGTTATTCACGCCAGGCAGACCAAACGGAAGGCGCGGGTCATTCTTGACCTTGTCCGCGTCCACTTCGTCCACGTTGAAGGGCGGGTTCGCCATCACAAAGTCGGCTTTGCCGAACAGTTCGTGCGGGTCTTCGTAATAACTGATGGCTTTCTGGATGTCGCCTTCGAGCCCATGCACGGCGAGGTTCATCTTGGCAAGGCGGATGGTGGTGGGATTCTTTTCCAAACCGTAAAAGGTGAGGCGTTCGGCGGGGTTGGCGTGCAACTGCTCCACAAAGCGCGCGCTCTGCACGAACATGCCGCCCGATCCGCAGGCGGGGTCGAGGACTTGTCCGCTTTTGGGTTCGAGCACGTTGGCGATCAGCGAGACCAGCGAAACGGGCGTGAAGAACTCGCCGCCATCGTGCGCCTTCTGGTCGGCAAACTGGGTCAGGAAATATTCGTAGATGCGCCCGAAGACATCGCCCGACACGCGCTTGAGTTCATCGGGGTTGAGCGTCCGAAGCAGTTGACCGAGCACTTCATTATCCAACTCCTGATACTCGGCTTTGGGGAGCACACCCTTGAGCGTGGCATAGTCCTCTTCGATGGATTCCATCGCCTTGATGATGGCGTCCGCCCGGTCCGCTTCGCTGGGCAGCGACACCAGATAATCGAACTGGGCGTTCGGTCGCAGGAAGATCGAACTCTTCTGCGAGAAATCCTGCTTGGTCAACTCGCGTGTCTTGCCGGCACGCTGAGGCAGCCCCGCTGCGATGGAGTCCTTCACCATCAAAAAGCGGCTGTAGGCATGGCGCAGGAAGATCAGTCCCATTACGGGCATGAAATACTCGTTGCTGGCATAGTTGGAATTCGCGCGCAGGTTATCCGCCGCGTTCCAAAGTCTCTTTTCAATGGCTTCGATATTTTCGAGTTGGGTCATGGTGTGAGGAATTTTATCATTGGGCTAGGGCCACCAGCGAGTCACGTCCGTGATGGTGCGGTAGAGTTCGGGGACGATGTCTGGTCCGCGGAAGTGGACGAGAGCGGGGGTCAAAATTTCAATGAATTTTAAATTTCCGGACCTGGCTACGGGATCATTTTGTCTAATAAGTTTGCTGAAATACTCCAAATTAAAACCATGAAATTCAATCTTGTGTAACTGTTCTAAAATACTTGGCAAAGTATCAAGACTTATTTTATTGCCCTTCTCGAATAAGACCGCGACCAAAAATTCAATCTTTATATCAGGTTCTAAATACTCTGCAACTCTTGAAATTATTTCTGCTCGAGAATATTTACTGTATGATAATGTCTTATATGAAAGGCTTAATATTTTTTCTACGAGTTCATGCTTTTTATCAGGCAAAAACGGAAGAATATTTAGTAACCTATTAGACTGTACATATTCACTGAAAATATTAGGAGTAATACTTAGTACTTCTAGCGCATACTTTGTTTTCTCTTTATCATACATGTAAGGTATAAGTCTACACAGCAAGTTGCTATATTCTTCATAATCTGCTCTTCTGCTTTGTACATAAGTTAAAAACTCTTGCAATACTTGCTGCGATACACTGTTCCATTCTGAATAAATAAGGTCATTGAAAGTTTGAGAAAAATTCTTTTCATTTTTAAACTCTTTCACAAGAGATATAGTTTGAAGCTTAATATCATCCGGTAGACTGGGAAATATATCTATCAATACCCCTGCTAATACTTCTTCTCGTTTAAATTTGCCAGCAGAATTCATAATATTAACATATTCTTCTACAGGCAGATGTGATAGTAGATTTGTGAAATTACTAAGAAAAAACTCCTCATCTAGATCGCAAACACTATTAATAATTTCTTTTAAAATTTCCAGCTTCAAATCTTCAGGCAATAGTAGGGCGACAGCTGAAAGTGCTTCTATGCGCGGCACTCTATCGTTAATTGACAGTGCTAATTTTAAAATTTCTGAAATCATTCTTAATTTGACTTCATTATCAAAACAATGAGAAATATTTGCTATTGTAATTACTCTATTTGAATCGTCTTCTATGTTTTTGGCGATAAATAATGCTTTATTTTTCATTTCATCTGAAAGATAAGGGGTAACTTCAATTACTGCAGGCATACGCCCATATTGATTGATATTATTAATATCCACAATAAGCTGAGACGAATATTTGATACGTAAATTAATTGGCATAATTTTGAACAAGAAAATTTTATGAGCTACTACTGAAGGCTGATCGCCAATTGTCAGAGCTGTCAATAAAAGATCTTTGAGAATCTTATTTCTTTCCTCTATTGAAAGATCAAATTCAAACTCAGTTGCTATTCTTAGATAAAATAGATCCTTTTCCATACTTTGGAAGGAGAGTAGGATTTTGTCTTTTATTTGAGATTTTTCAACTTCGGAAGCAAACTTTAAAAGTGCTTGTAAAGCATAAAAACGGTCTCGCGCATTTAATTCACTCAGAGCAGAAGATAAAGCCTCAGAAAAAACTTGAGTAAACATTTTTTGAGAAACATTGCCAAGCAACTTCGTAAGGGCTTTTGAGCGCACAGCATTATTATTAATTTGACGTATTTCTTGGAGGGTTTGCATTATTAATCTGTGATCTGATTCACTACGCATTTGAGAAATCAAAGCATTTAAGACTACTGATTGTGAGTGCGGGTTTTTATTTTTTCTTGTTAGAACAATAAAATGCAATACTTGTTCTGTATTTAAGAGTGGCGCAAGAGTGGGGATAATTTCTGAAAACTCATCGAATTTGCAAACAGAGTTACAAATAGATGAAAATACTTCATTGATCATATGTGTTCTTTGATCTACATTAGCACATTGGCAGGCAATAAAAGTAAGTGCCTTAACACGAGGAGTATCTCTTCTCAACTTTTTAGCTTCCAATATAACTGTCTCGAAGATTTCATCTTGAAAGTGTTGAGACAGTTTAGGTAACATAAACCCACGTAGATTTTCATCAGAAATTCTTTGGATAGTTTTTAGCCCATCTATGCCTGCATCAGAACGGCGCTCGATTGGCAGGAATGCAATAATTGTGGTTAATATTGAAGCGCGAGAGTACGTATCTTCTATTTTTTGGGCATTACTTAGACACTCCAAAATCAATTCTCTTTTTGGGAAACCTTCTTGCTTTGTTGTGTATATCAACATTGACAATGAGCGCTCATAATTGTCTGTTATTTTCCGAATGTGGGATAAAAGAACATCATATTTGATATCATTTGTATATTCTGAAATGTCCATTAATATACGTATTTTTTCGTATTCATTTCTTATTTTTTTTACTTCCTGGATAATCTTTGGTAAAAAATCCTTTGGAATAAATGGCAGTATGATTTCTATTGTCTTTCTAATATCTTTTTCTTCATTCATAGTAAAAATGATAGAAAGAAATTCTTCATAGAGTGATAATGGGATAAAAGGGGCAAATATATTAATTGCGTTTATTTTTTTGTCATTTTGGGAATATTGCTTTATAGCATTTAAACATCGCGCAAAACCCCATAAACCAGATTTTGCCAATTCAAGCAGAAAATCTGGAGGTATTTGCATTGCTTGCGAGAAAATACTGCTTTCAATCAACTTACAGCGAATTGATAAAACAAAGTTCAGGTCGCGTTCTGCGTAATCCCAAACGTAAGTCAGATCATTCAGATAACCTGCGTAGGTTTCTTCCTTCTGCCCTCTTGCCTCTGCCCACTTAATCTTTTCGTTACCCTCAGTAAGCAAAATACGCAGTTTTTCATATTCTCTTGCGCCATTTAAGTGGGCGGTCAAGTGTAGGCGGGGGTAATCCTGCTCCACCAGTTTTTCCCATTCGCCATTACATTCTTTTTCAAAGGCAGTCACAATGCGTTTGTGCGCCTCCACAGTTTGGGCGGCAATGTCTTTTACAAGGTTGGCTTGTGCAGGCGGCAGCTTTGTTGTGTTTACCCTGCCTGTGATGAAGTCTCTGAAACTCAAGTGATATGGGGTGTATGTCTTTTGCCCGTCTTTTTCTTTCTCAGTGATAAAGGCTTGCCAATGTTCGGTGAGCAGGCGAGTCACTTCGCGGGGCTTAACTGTCACATCTGCCCATTGAATCAGCCAGTCCACGGGGATGGCTTCTTGTGCCGCAGCGAGTGTAGTTAGCAAGGGTGCATATAGTTCGTCCCAGGCTTCTTCGCCTTTGCCGCGTTTGCCCGTCCGCCAGGCGTCCCAATACTCGGCGTAATATCCCACCAAGCCTGTTGGCAGGTTTGCCAAGTCCAATGGTGCACGCGCTCCGCTCTCGATCTCCTTGATAATGTAGTGTAGGTACATCCACACACCCTGGCTTTTCTCTTTCAGGGTTTGGATAAAGAATTCTTCGGAATATTCTTTCGAGCGAATTTGTCCTGCTACTTCAGGTCGCTTCGCCACGGTGCTCAAATAGGCTTGTATGTCTTGCAGGTTGCCTTCGCCCTGCGCTTCGAGCTTCTCGATCACTGGCTCGAAGTTGGGTAACTTTACGTTTACAGGTCGCTGCGAGAGAATCAAGAACACGCCATCGGGCAGTTCCTTTGGCAGTCCAAACACAAAGTGATCGGGGAAAGTCCCTGCCTCATCGAGCGCGTCACACACGATGACGATCTTCTCGCCCTCGGTCAATGTATTGGCGGCAAGGCGCAATATCCTTTCCAGAAAATCAGGGAAGACAGAAAGCGCATTCAGCGTGTCACGGTCTTTGTATGGGTCGATCTGATAACGTGTAACGAGCTGCGATCCCAACGATTGCATTGCTCGTTGCAACATTGCCTGCCCTGGAGTTTGCTCTGCAAAGAGGTGAAGGTATCGGCGTTCCTTCACCAAATGCGCCATGAAGGAGGTCTTGCCGACGCCGGCATCACCAATCAAAAGAAACGCACCTGATTTGCGGCTGGAGTCGTTCAGGAAGGCGTCCACTTTGGCGGTTAGCCAGTCGCGCCCGATGAACTCGTCCACGTGCACGCGCTGGAAGACAGAGTCTGGCGAGATGTAATACTCACTTAATGAGGCGAAATCCCCGGAGTAATAATAGTTGTATTGATCGCCGGCGATGAAGTCACCAGTTACGTTTATATTGTTTGCGGAGATGGGTTTCTTGGAAGCCAATACTTATCCCCCAAAAATCTTCCATGCCATCAAAGCCAGGTTGCCGAGCGTTGTGCCAAGCGTCACAGCCGAGCCAATGCTCCCGCTGATGCGATCCATCGTATCCTTCGCGCTTTCCAAGGTGGATTTGATTCGCTCAGCTGTTGGTTTTTCACTCTCCGCTTCGGTGATGACATCTGTGATGTCACCTCCGACCGTATTCAAACGGCGCACCACCGTAGGCTCAATCCCTGGCTGGGATTTCAGCGCCTCGATCTCCGCTTTGAGTTGATTCAACGCCGAGACAAAGTCCGCTTGTGAGGAGATGTTGTTGGTGGTCTCGTTGTGATTCACTGTTTTGTATTGATCGCGGCTGATAAAGTCTCCGCCCACATTGATATTCCCGTGAACAACGATATTGGGTCCGCCTGAATTCTTTGGCGAGGCGGAAGTTCTCGGCTTCGGTTCTTTCTTCTTTTTCTCTTCTTCTTTTTTCGTTTCAGATTTCCTCCCCGCCCGCAAATTCAAAGCTGCCACCAACCTATCATAATCCTCAGGGTAATTCACCCATTGAATCTCGCGCATATAAAACGGCAGTTCACATTCATCCAGTCGTACCGGGATTACAAAGATCGTGCCTTCGGGCTTCTCTTCCTGAATCCGCATAGCACGTTTGTATTCTTTTTGAATATAGCTTTCTTTGGCAACCGATTCTTTTGAGAAGCATAATAGGATCACCTCGCTTTCGCGCATGGCTTTCTCGATCTCTAAATTCCAATCCTGTCCAGGCAGCAGGCGTTCCAAGTCAAGCCAAGGGGCGAAGCCATCGTCCTTGAGACGTTTCGTTAATCGCTTTGCCGCGGAATTATCCTCACTTGCATGACTGATAAAAACCAGCAGTTTCTTTTCGTTTGTTTCCGACATGTCTTTGCCTCCTGCCTATCCAACGTTTTGTTGATTTTACCCCGAGATTCTACAAATAATTTCGTGTGAATATCTTTTTACGAAAGGATTTTTTTAGAAATGCTCAAAAACTCTGAAATTGCATTAATTGCTCTTGTCTACAAAAATTGATACCTTTCCATTTGCCCAAATCCTAGGCATGGAAGTGTATCTGCTTTAGGCGCGCGCCCGTGATACCGGTGAAGAGGGCGGAGACCTTGGGGTTCTCTACAGGGGAATCCACACCGTCTGTTTATTAGTATGAAGTGTTTTTGGGAAAAGAAGCCCTTTGTGAAGATTTATTCGCCCCTTATTTACCGGAAGTTCATTTGATTTCCACGAAACAATACCCCTCCATAAAATACCCCTCCAAAATATCTCCTTCATCCGTTGGAAGAGGTGTTGATTCAATGATTTCCTCACGATCATCAAAGTAGATCAGTAGAACAGGGTAATCCCTTTTGTTCATTTTTGTATTTGCTTCAAGGAATCTGTAGTCATATGGCGAGGCATCCAGCCACGTAGAAACCTGCTCGCGCGTGAAGCAAACATTAGCCCACCCATTCCAAAGAGTACCATCCGTATATCCTTCAACGATGTTTTCTGGATTCTCGTCACCATCGATGCTAAATTTTGATTTGTACATTGTACATTCTCCTTTCCCCAGGATACCAGGGTGATTGCTGTTTGTCCAGGAAATTTGGGAAATCAGGAATGCCTTTAGAGTGTATTGGATAACACTTAATTTTGCAGTGCCTTTACCAACTTTTTCACAACCTGCTCCGGACTGGCAAGCTCGTGTTCCCAGATACGAACAACTTTCCAATGCTCCTGCTTGAGAGTTCTTGCAACAATCACATCACGCACCTTGTTGCCCAAAAGTTTCTTCTCCCAAAATGCCTTATTATTTTGTGGCATATTGAAATGTTTTGGGCACATGTGCCAAAAACAGCCATCCACGAACAGGGCAACTTTTTGTTTTGGGAATACGAAGTCTGGGTTTCCAAATAAATCAAATTTTCTACGCCAGCCGGCAATGTGATGTTTTCTCATGACACGAATCATTGCGAGTTCCGTGTCCTTGTTGCCCCTACCTTTGATACGGGACATGACCTCAGAGCGTTTTTGCTTGGAAAAAACATCAGGCATGATGATTATTAAACATTTTCTGTAGTGTGTCGTGAACAATTTCTGCAATTTGTCTTGCCAGGAGCGGAGGTACTGCATTGCCAACCTGGTGGTACTGCTGAGTTCTGGTTCCCTCGAAAAAATAGTTGTCGGGAAATGTTTGTAAGCGTGCAGCCTCTCTAACTGTCAGGGAACGGCATTGAAGTGGGTCGTAATGAATATAGTAATGCCCATCTTTGCTTATGTGTGAAACAACGGTTGTGGAAGGTTTGCCTTCAACCTGAACCCTAAAACGGTCATTAAATATTGTTTCATCGACTTTTGTCTTTATGTTTTTATGTTTTGGAAGAAGTTCCTTTGGGAAGTCATTTAGATTGGGCGAGCGCTTGTGCATTCTTGCAAACACAGCGGCAAAAAAATATCTGCGCAGGTCTTCGCTAATATGAGTTCTTGACTCATGATTGCAAACACCATTTAAATTTATGTCCACATACCAGTCATTCCGATAGAGATTTTCTGAAGGGGTATATGTGGATATAAATTGCCCACCTGTTTCCAGATTTGGATTAAGTTTCTTTACCAATTCAACAATTTCACGCTTGAATTCCAATGACAAGTCAGCAAACCACTTTGATGAAGTTGTAATTGATTGGATTTCCCTGACCCAGTTTTCTGCAGAGTCTTGTCCTTTTGATATTCCACTTCGTAATTTTGGAAGATCGTCGATTACATCATTGATTGTGGCAATTCCTGCCTTGTCTAAAATGAAGGGGTCGGATGTATAAAGGTCAGATCTGATGCCAAAAATAATAACCCTATGTCGAGCTTGGGGAATTCCATATTCTTCTGAACGAAGAATAAAATCTTTTGCATCAGGTAGCTCACCTTCTTTTTTCATGGATAAAGAAAAAAGATAATATGACAGGGGTTGCCTTGTATTTATTCTTTTAACTTCAAGTGGGTGTTGCAAATCCTTGATAATCAAATCAAATGTACTTTGTTTGTTTGTCTTTGTTCTGGTGGAAGAGAGTAATCCCTTCACGTTCTCCATGATAAATATGGGCGGTTGATGATCGGCAAGTATCTGCAAATACTGTTTGTAGAGATGATGACGATGATCTTTTGCATATTTCCACGGATTTTCACCGCGCATTCTGGAACGCCCAACTAGGGAATATGCCTGACAGGGAGGACCTCCGATTAAGACCCAATTGGTTGCCCCATTGAGAGCCTCTGAAATACGGGATCTGACGGATTTTATCGGTTCTTCCCCCAAGGTTGCTTTCCACGCTTCCCTCTTGGCAGTGGAGGCTTGTTGTGGATATTTCTCAAACAATTCATCCCTGTTTATTTTCTTTTTCAGATAATCGTAATATTCCGAAGGCGTTTTGCCATCTTGAAACTGTCTAAAAAAGGCTCTTAGTTCCAGGGTTCTATGTGCAAAGTCGTCCATCTCAATGGAGAGTTTTATTTTGAAAATTGGTTTTCCATCATTGGATAGATATGATGAAAAACCTTCCCCAAGCCCACCTGGGCCAGCAAATATGTCAATCACAGGAATGGTCATGTTGGTTACCTTGGTAAAATTATAACAATGAATAATAGTTCATTGACGAATGGATGGGTATTATAATTACAATTGTCATTGATCAGTAGATAGGATATGATTTTCTTTATTTAGCAAGATGATATGGCTCAATTTACTACCAGTAATTCTTTCAAACCACTGGCAATAAAAACAGGAGGTAATCAGTGCAGCCAAAGCATGAGGATATTAGAAAATACCTGATTGAAGAGTTGAACAAGGATTTAATTGGTCCAGGGAAAGTAAATGAAGAGTTAACCGACCCGCCTACCGTTCATTATCTCGCTGGAATCCTTTACCCTGAAAATACAAGGGTGGAGGTTGAACAGGATGAGGATTCGAATCAGGCATCATCTGAAGATGATGAAGAAGCTGACGTTGGGACACTGATTGCTGCTTCATCCAATCCATCGTCGATTGGCATGACCTTTGTTGCCGAGTTGGGGAGTACTCTTGTAATTAAGATTCATGCAGCGGTTTATGATCCAGGTACTGACGAGACGAATCAACGTAGAATTTGGAAGAGGCGGGAACTTGATATTAAGCCGATCACCTATCAAGTAAGAAAGTCGCAAATTGATAACCGAAATGTGGCACCAGGGCTAAAGGTTATGATGCGATCGCGTCTTCGTGATGAGGTTGCGGTCATTACAATTTCCTTGATGAACAAGAATAAATCAGGCGGCTCATCTGATATCCAGGATGGGCTATGCTTTTTTCAACCGTCAATCGAAGTAAAGTCCGCTGATAATGAACCGGTGTTTCTAATACGTCAACTTGCTCGGACAGGGCTTCAAGACCCGGATCGCGAACTTTACAACCTGCTTTATCGCCATGCGCCTGAATTTGCCGTGGGACATGGCTGCTCGGTTGAATGGAATTCCTTGAATAACCAAAAGGCAATAAGTATTCAAACATCCATTGTTCCGATTTTCGAGATACTCCAGGTATCCCCTGACTTGGAACAAAAGTTTCCGGCTCAAGAAATGAAGTTCCTTGCGTTTGCGAATCAGAAAGAGCTTAACAGGGAACTGTTAGTGATCCATGCTGCATATGTTGATTGGATTAACAAACTGGAAAATCAAATTACCAGTCTCCCTATTAATTTGAGGACAATTGCTTCAAACAACCTGAATAATTGCAGGCAGGTTGCTGCAAGAATTGAAAAAGGGATAAGGCTGCTGAATACGGATAAAGTTGTGTGCGATGCCTTTCAGCTGGCAAACCGTTCCATGTTAATTCAACGTTCTCAGGTTGTGTGGATGAAGCAAATGCCCGCAAGTCGGACTGAAATCCCTGTTTTAAGTGATGAACATCGATGGAGACCTTTTCAGCTGGCATTCATGTTGATGTCACTTTCTTCTGTGGCTAATCCAGTAGATGAGGATAGGTCGAATGTGGATCTGTTGTGGTTCCCTACTGGTGGTGGAAAAACTGAAGCATATCTGGGATTGACAGCATTTTCTATATTTTTGCGACGTTTTAGAAATGGAATAATCGGTGATGGTGTTACTGTGTTGATGCGTTACACCTTGCGATTGCTGACAATACAGCAATTCCAACGGGCTGCAACATTGATAATGGCATGTGAAACTATTCGGCGCGAAATTCCTGACAAACTAGGCCCCGAACCGATCAGCTTGGGATTATGGGTTGGTGGGTCTGCAACTCCTAATTCCTTAAAAGATGCAGGAGAGGCGTTAACCAAATTACTAAGTGGCGAAAGGGTGCTTGAGGGTAATCCATATCAGATTTTGAATTGTCCGTGGTGTGGTACGACTTTAACCCCCCGCGATTACAGAATCGCAGGAAATATGACAATTCAGTGTCCAAATGATAAATGTAATTTTAGGGATGGAATGCCTCTTTATTTGATCGATGAAGATATTTATTCGCGTAAGCCATCTCTGCTCATTGGCACAGTTGATAAGTTTGCACGGATGCCGTGGACGACCAGCGTGTCGGAAATTTTTGGACGTGGGAATAAACCCAGTTTGCCGCCAGAATTGATTATTCAGGACGAATTACATCTAATCTCAGGACCTTTGGGGACTTTGGTTGGACTCTACGAAACAGCTATAGATATTTTGTGTAGGCAGGAAAATATTCCGCCAAAAGTAATTGCATCAACCGCAACAATTCGACGAGCTGGCGAGCAGTGCAGAAGCCTTTTTTCTCGGGGATTAATGCAGTTCCCTCCCCCCGGGTTTGATGCGAGGGATTCTTTTTTTTCAAAAGAAATTCCCCGCGAACTTAAACCTGGCAGGCTTTATGTCGGGATATTTGCTCCTGGCAAAAGTATGAAGACTGCATTACTGAGGGTGTATGCTGCTCTTCTCCAGAAAATCTATTCCCATTCTGCAGGAAATGATCTTCGAGATCCTTACTGGACGCTGGTTGGATATTTTAATAGTATGAGAGAACTAGGCGGGGCGGTTCGTTTGGTTGAAGATGATGTTCGTGAAAGAATCCGGGTCATTTCCAGAAGGGATAACGAGAAACAGAGGTATATCGAGAGTATAGAGGAATTAAACAGTCGGCTTGGGTCTGATGAAATTCCAAAAAGATTGAAGGCAATGGGAGCAGAAATTGGCAATCCAGATGTGCTTGATGTGTTGCTGGCAACAAATATGATTTCTGTTGGGGTGGATGTGGATCGCCTTGGACTTATGGCTGTTACTGGACAGCCTAAAATGACATCCGAATATATTCAAGCAACCAGTCGTATTGGACGAAAATTCCCTGGACTCGTTGTTACCATCTACAATTGGACGCGCCCAAGGGACCGCTCTCACTATGAAAGATTTATTGGCTATCATTCCGCCATTTATAGCAACGTTGAGCCTACCAGCGTTACACCTTTTGCAAGTCGGGCACGGGATCGAGGATTGCATGGTGTGTTTATTTCGCTTGTGAGACATATGTTGAGTGGTATGAAACCTGAAGAGGCGGCTGTCGCTTTCTCACCTACCCACCCTGACATTCAAATAATAAAGGAACTCATTCTGGAACGTGTTGCGGCAATTGATCCATCTGAGGTGGATGATACACGGCAGGAATTGGAATTAATCTGCAAACGTTGGGATGACCGATGCCAGACAGGAACCCTGTATTATGGACCATCAATGTCCAACCCAGATTTGCCTCATCTAATGCATCAGGCAGAGTCCAAAGTTGAGGATTCGCCCTCATTCCCCACATTGAACTCACTTAGGGATGTTGAAGGACAAAGTGGGTTGTTCCCCATGACCGGAGGCATGTAAAATGTCAATATTTGTTAAACGCCATCTGCGTCGTGGACAGACAATTACTACGTTTGGGCCTGGCTCAATCGTAGATTTACGAGACGAGTCTGTAATGATGGGCGGATTGGATTTTTGGCCAAAAAATAGTGTGCATGAAATTCATGAGCCTAATCTCGAAAGGGTTTTAGGAGTGGATTCATTTCATATGCCTTCCACTATTGAGGAATCGCGGAATGGCAAGGATTTACCATATGTAATATTTCCACGATGGTTGTCGTGTCCCAATTGCCATCGTCTCGCACCATATGAATTATTTGCGGGAGGAATGGCAAAGCCTGGGTCGACATTAAAATGCCCTGACTGTAAGAAGAAGGTTTTTCCTGCCCGTTTGATTGTAGCTTGTGTACATGGACATATTGACGATTTTCCCTGGGTTGAATGGGTTAGGCATGGAAGCAAACCATGTACATGTGAACGACCTGCCCTTGAACTTGTCTCATCTGGTCGTACAGCCTCCTTGGGAGACCTGGTTGTTAAGTGTAAAAACAAGGATTGCGGTGGACAAAGAAGCTTGTCAGGAGCAACAGAGGCAAAAAACCTGAAATTTATGAAGTGTTCAGGAAATCGCCCCTGGTTGGCAGATAGACAGCCATGTGAAGAAAATGTAATTCCTCTGCAAAGGGGGGCATCAAATGTATATTTTCCATTAATAAGTAGTGCGTTATCAATTCCTCCGTGGTCCAGATCAATACAAACCGTATTGAATCCCTATTGGAATACGTTGAAACATATTCCTGATGTCGCTGTTGAAGCCACCATCGTTGGAATGAATTTGCCAGAGAGAATTGGGCTTACAGCGTCTGAAATTGTGCAAGCCATCCAAGAAAGAAAAACTTTTACAGCGGTTGAGAGTGATCAGACAATAAGTGAAGTTGATTTGAGACGGCGGGAATATTCCGCGCTTAGTAAATCTCAAAATAACAATAACCTCCTGGACGATTTTAAGACACGTCACGCGGAGATTCATCCTGTAATTGCAAAATTCTTTTCGAAAATTGTTTTGGTTGATCGATTACGGGAAGTGCGCGCTCTGCTTGGGTTCTCGCGCATTTCCCCCCCAGATCCAGATCCCCAAACCCGCCTTGGCGTAACATTAACTCCCATTTCCCGTAATCGTAAAAACTGGCTGCCCGCTATGGAGGTTTACGGTGAGGGGATATTTATAGAGTTTTCACCAGTTGCACTCAGTGCGTGGAGAGACCAGCATGGTCGGGTAATTCAAGAACGGTCTTCCATTTTAAATAATAATTACATTGAAATGTGCAATCGGCGAAACTGGAATGCCAGCAGAACAATTTCGCCGGAATTTCTCCTGATTCATTCCTTTGCACATGCAATGATTCGTCAGCTTTCACTTGACTCCGGTTATTCATCCGCTGCTCTTAGGGAGAGACTGTATGTTTTTGAGCCACCCAATGGTAATAATCAAAAAAATTCTGCCGGCGTGTTGATTTACACTTCATCACCGGATTCTGAAGGTAGTCTCGGCGGCTTGGTCAGGCAGGGAGAACCCGAGAGATTGGCACTTACAGTAATGGCTGCAATCAATGAGGCAGCATGGTGTTCGTCTGATCCACTCTGCATAGAGAGCGAAGGTCAGGGACATGATGCTCTAAATTTGTCGGCATGCCATGCATGTTTGCTACTATCAGAAACTTGCTGCGAGGAATACAATCGATTACTTGATCGTGCGATGCTTACTGGAACGCTTGAAAATCCTGAATGTGGCTTTTTTAAGGAATTGGTGGAAATATAAATGTCTCCTCATATGTATCCGGAATCTCTAATGGGAGTGGATGTCAAAAGTTCTGCTGAAAGAACTGTTTTTGAGGCATTCCAATCCCAGCTTGATGATGATTTTTATATTTTGCATAGCGTTTCTTGGATAGAAATCCGACGTAAAGGAAAAAAACCATCAGATGGAGAGATTGATTTTGTAATCTTGCACCCCAAAATGGGTATCCTGTTGCTTGAAGTTAAGGGTGGAATCATTGGCCGGGATCAGAACAACTTGTGGTATTCCTTTCGTAAGGATGGAACCCGTGTTGATATAAAAAATCCCTTTGAACAGGTTAAGGATAACAAGTACGCCTTAATTAAGAAAATTGGCAGTCTTCCGAATTGGCAATATCAACTGCCAACAATTGGACATGCAGTTGCGTTTCCTGACGGCACGATTGACCAAAGTGATTTTGGGGTCGATATTCCCAAGGAGATCGTGTTACTTCATGAGGATTTGGGTGATATTCGAGGATGGTTGAGAAACTGTTTGAAATTCTGGGCAGGAGAAAAATTTACTCCTCCCGGAGAGATCGGGGTATCAGTTTTGCAGGATTTATTGAAAAAATCTTGGTATCTAAGAGAGCCCCGCTTGGGTGAGGAAATTAATGTTGAACATGCACTAATAGAAAAATATACAGAAGAGCAGTTTGCATTGCTGGATTGGCTGGCAGGGCGTCCCAGAGCAGCGATTCGTGGTCTCGCCGGTTCAGGTAAAACCATCTTGGCAATGAAAAAGGCACAACAACTTGCAAATGAAGGTTTTCGGACACTTCTCACTTGTTATAACAAAAATCTTGCTGACACCCTTGCTGAAACTGTTGGTAATCAGGCACGGCTCAAAGTGCGTACTTTTCACAGCCTCTGTCAGGAGTATGCAAACAGAACTGGACGAATCAATAAGCCTGATTGGGATGATCATCATTTGGATTTTTTTGAGACAATTATGCCAGATGCCTTACTGGAGGCTGCAGCAACCAATAATGAAGAGTATAAATTTGACGCAATTATTGTAGATGAAGGGCAGGATTTCTCGGAGACATGGTGGCCTGCACTTGAATTACTGCTTGCAGATCCTCAAAACGCAGTATTTTACGTATTCTTTGATGATAATCAACTAATTTATAACCGGAAATTAAAAATTCCGGTTCAAGAAGTGCCATTCCCACTTACTATTAACTGTAGAAATACACAAAAAATTCATGAAGCTTCCGCAAAGTTCTACAAATCGGATATAAAAACAAGATGCAAAGGACCATCAGGTAGGGAACCCGGCTTGAACAACTATGGTACACCACCTTTTACAATTGAAGCTAGGTTGACCGAAATCCTTGCGCGACTTGTATACGAACAGAATGTGCCCACGTCAGATATTGTTATTCTTAGTGACGGCAGAGTAAATTCATATTTATTAAATGATGTCAAGAAGGCTGGAGCATTACGAATTGTGGCACAAAAAAATAATCTATCAGATGAAGTGCAAGCCACTACAATACGATTGTATAAGGGCCTAGAGAAGCCTGTTGTTATTCTTGTGGAACCACTTCAAAAAGACAATAGTTTCATTGAGCTAATGTATGTTGGCATGTCGCGTGCTCAAAACCATATCGAGTTATTGACTACTTTAGATAAATGATATAACTTTCAAAGTACTAAAATTCTTATTTCAGGAAATCCTCAAAATTGAAATGCCTGAATTTGGGATTGCCCCGCAGCCTACTTAATGCCTGAAACTCAATTTGTCTTATTCTTTCTCTGGTAACTCCAAGTTTTTGTCCAACTTCTTCAAGGGTATGTGATTCGTGATTCCTAAGCCCATATCGCAGCTCAATAATTTTACTTTCCCTTGCAGGCAAACTCTCCAACATTTTGTCAATAATTTCTCGTAACAACTTATTACCCACCAAGTCAGGGACAGCCACTGGATCAGCGATAATATCTTCTAGTGTTAAGTCACCATCTTCTCCTTGAGGATCATCAAGAGAGAGGGGTTCCCGAATTATCTGGAGGGCTAAAATCACATTTTTCTGGCTTATATCTCCATGCTCTTCAATGATTTCATCAAATGTTGGAGGGCGTCCAAGTTTTTGAAAAAGTTTGTCCTGGATCCACTTAATACTTGTTATCTTGTCATGAAGATGTACAGGAATACGAATGGTTCTTGAATGATCGGCAATGGCCCGGGTTATCGCTTGTCGTATCCACCAGAATGAATACGTGCTAAAACGGAAACCGGAACATGGGTCGAATTTCTCAATTGAGCGCATGAGTCCTAGGTTACCGTACTGGATTAAATCCTCAAAATCAAGACCGCGAGTTTTATACCTTAAGGCAACACTAACCACCAATCGTAGATTTGACACAACAAATCGGTCCTTGGCATGTTCATACCGTTGGCGAACTTGATCCAAATCCCATTTTATAGAATCATGCGATTTATTCGTTATTAAATTTCTTGAAAATAATTCTCCATGTCCAGCTAAGTTCCATGGGATTTTAGACAGGACTTCCAAAGGGGTCAATATAAAATCAATGTACAACTCTAAAAGATTTCGTGCGACTTCCTTGCCGACATTTCCAATGTTAATGTTTTCTGTCGCTAAAAAGAATAGATCGCCCGGGTGCGAGAATGTACCCTCTATTTTTTGAGTAACAATTTGGGATGTCAGCCAGCCCCAGTCGTAACCCAAAATACTAGTACTCAATTTTGAGGATAAAAGAATCTCCCACCTGGTTTTCATGTCTTCAAATAAATTATATAAAAGGATATCGCTTGGTACAAAACTATTGTTTTCGGTAAGTTGAATAACTTTTTTACCGGCTTGCACATCCACCCCATACCAAAACTCCTGTTCCCTGCTCAGAAGTGTTTCAGTACCAATTTTTTTGAAATACCGACCTAGACCATCGTTTTCCAATTGACGCAGTAGTTTTTCATCAATAATGTCAATTGAAATTTCTTGATCAAGGACAGGTTCAATCAAACCTTCGAGTTCCCCTAATTCCTCAAGGTTGAGATCATCAATGGGGTAAATATTTGTGTCTTCAGGATTTTCAATCAAATCGGTCACTAAAATCCACCTTAACCTGTGTCATAGGCATTATAACCTCGACATGGCGACTTGTGCCCTTACAAACTTATTATTTTATCTTCTTTCGCGGTACATATAAAGTTTTATGTAAGTATAATCGGTATACTGGAACTCTTATGCCATCTTTAGAAAAAAATGACCCTAAGGGTCTTACAGAAACCCAAAAGAAGATCGTTTGCACCCCTGCTAATACAGGAATGCTCGTGCTTGCCGGACCAGGGACTGGAAAAACTCATACGTTGGTGCACAGGGTTCTTCACTTGGTTCAACAACAAGGCTTGGTTCCTTATTCGGATTTACTTGTATTAAGTTTCTCTCGCACTGCAATAGCAGAAATAAGACAACGCATTTCTGTAATGGTATCTTCCGGTTCCCACGATGATTTACGCTTTCTAAACATCAGGACTTTTGATTCTTTTTCTACCAAACTGCTTATTTCATCGGATGAAAACGTTGATTTGTCCGGAATGTCTTATGATGACCGCATTCAATTAGCAGTGCGGATCTTGGCTACAGATGCCCCCCAAGCAGTAAACATTCTAAAGCAGTTTCGCCATGTCATAGTGGATGAAATCCAGGATCTTGTTGGAGTTCGCGCACAATTGGTTCAGCAGATTCTAAGAACTGTTGGTGATGGGTTTTCCCTATTTGGAGACCCTGCTCAGGGAATTTTTGATTACCTCGTTAAACAGTCAGATGTTGGACCTACATCTATCGAATTCCTTTCTTGGGTTAAGGAAATATTTGGTGGAAATCTAGTGGAGGAATCTCTCGACAAAAACTTTAGAATTCAGTCTTCATCTGCGGCTATTGCGTTCAGTGTTAGAGGAATGATTACGGATACTCAAAGTGTTGGACAAGAAACATATCAAAAATTACAGCAAATGGTTAATTCGCTTGAAAGTATTGGTTCTGTTGACTTTCCTGATTGCGAAAAACTGTCTTTTGAAGATAAAAGTACGACTCTGTTATGTCGAACCAACTCTGATGTTTTGTTTGCGACCAGTAGATTTATACAACATGGGATAGCCTGCATTGCAATGCCGCACAAGAACGAGCAAGGAATACCCATGTGGATCGGACGAATACTTGCGGAATATAAGTATGACCGAATTTCGAGAACAGTTTTCGAAAGCGAATGGCAAAAGTTGATTGGGGTCGATCAGAAACAATCAATTAATATTTCATGGAAAACCATAAAGTCAATCGAAGATGGCGAGCGAGACCAGCTCGACTTAAATGTGTTTCGCTCGCGTCTTCGTAAAGACATTACCTGGTCATTTGATTCAGAATCGTCCATTCATAAAAAGAATATTCTTATCACAACTATTCATCAATCAAAAGGGAGAGAATATGACAATGTTATTATATTGTCTCCAGATCAAAAAAGTGTCAGGAGTACGGAAAGTAATGCGGAAGAAGAGGCAAAGATACTTTATGTGGCTGCCACACGGGCGCGCGAGAAATTATTTAGACTGGATAGAAATGGCATCCCAATTTCCCTGGATATTCGTTTTCCCTCTGGGAAGGAGCGTTTAACTGGACAGAGTCGAATTGGCAAACACTTAATGGAGATTTCGTCAAATGATGTAGACCCGCTGTCATATGCCCACGAATGGCTTTTCCCAAATATAAATTTAGTGAGAACTGTGCAAAGTTTGATATGGAAATATATACAACCTGGTACACAATTAAGCCTTGTACCTCAAAATTTAAAGGGCACTATAAAGATAATATTAACCTGGAAGAATCCTTCAACTGGAAAACAAATACCCATAGCTTGGTTAACAGATCAGTTTAAGACTGATTTAGATTATTTTCTGAACAACCTCCCCAATAGAAAAAGCGTTCTCTATAAACCTGTAATGGAGGGAGCCTTTGCCTTTGAAAGAATAACAGTTGTTCTACCACCCTTTGTAGAAAGAATACATGATCCTTGGAAATCTTCCGGGGTTTGTATTGGACTAGGTATAAAGGGAGCAATAGTTATTGATTAAGTGTCTCGCAATTGTTTTTTCTAACCTTTATGATTATCTTTCTCATTTGTCGGTTGTAATTCTTCCCCATTCAATTATCGGTAACCCTCCTCTTTTTTCCCAACGCCCCATTACTACTGCTGCATTATTTGGTATATAAGACAATCCCCAAGTAGCAGCATTTTTTACCCAATTTGGGCTCACCTGTGCATATACAAGATGGACACCTGTTCTTCGGCAAAATACCAATGCCTGTTCCAGCCTTGTTCGGGTATCGACCTCGATCTCTTCACTTCCCTTGTGATTATCTCCAACCTCCAGCCAGAACAAAGTCTCGAATCCCTGAATGCGTCCCCATGCCAATGCGTCCGGGCGAACGGATATGCCGGGGATGCGTACTTCGCTCCATCCCATCCAGATCTCTGCCTTTGGATAGGCAGACCGCAGCCACGATGGCCACATGCGCGATACATGCCGGTGAGGCGTGCGAATATCACCAGAGTCGCCTTCTCTTCGATTGGTAAAATCAATCTTCGGCGGTGCATTCCATCGCCGCATTGTGTAGGATAGTCCACTACGTGATAGTTGCCAATATAGGGCTTTTATCTTTGCATCCTCCTGTTCTGATGCCGGAAGCAGTAGCTTCTTTTTTCTCAGAGATGCAATGGCGTTTGTCACAGTAACCTCATCCAAATCAGCCAGCGAGGCGATCTCGGAAGCAAGACCTTCTTGTATCCTTGCCAATGTACGCATACATTTCAATTCATCCATAGACACAAGATCCGGTTTTGGTTTCATGGCTGGAGCCTTCGTACATTTGGAATGCCACAGATCAGGGCGGCGGGAGAATGCAGTCCACTCTGGAATTTGTCCGGCGGCAGTTACCGCATGAGGGATCTTAAATCCACGGGAAAGAGAACGCTTCACCTCCATCAGATACCATTCCCCAAGTGAATCGACTTGGATCCATAAGGATGCCCCACGACGTTTATTATTCAAACGCGCCGTCAGTCGTTGAAGGAGTGGGCGATACCCAAACGGTGGGAGACCATTTAAGGCATCGATATGGAATATGAAGGTATCGGTAAAACCACCTTCATATTCCAGACTTGCCCAACCTGAAAAAGTTATATTTCCAAATCGAACGGTCATGGGCTAATCCGAACACCCAATGTAGATATATTCGTCCTCCGTAAAGAAGTTCTGTGGGTTGAGCCAAACAGCGCTTTGTTCTCCTGTTTTCTGACGAATGCCATAATGCAAATGTGCGCCGGTGCTATTGCCGGTGTTGCCGCTCAGTCCCACCACATCGCCATAATTCAGGGTCTGTCCTTCTACGACTTGAACATTACTCAAATGTGCCAGCCACACCTGATACCCATTATTTTCCACCACTACAAGATTTCCCCACGGACCGTTCGAGCCTGCCCACACGACTTTACCGGCTATCGTTGCATGGATCGGTGTGCCTTCATTTACAGGAAAATCCGTACCGGTGTGAGTTTGATAATGCGGATCCTGGAAGACACAACCAAGTAACGGCTTGTCGTAGATATCACCCCAATGCGGAATAGGTCCGGTCATTGGTAAGCCATAAATCTCCGAGCCGGGTCCAACATAGCCGTCAAAGGGAACGGCGCTCATACCGGATGGAAGCGAATTGCCATACGAACCATTGTCACTGGACTCTGCATACTGAGGAACATCGAACAGCCACTGCTCCACACCGGGCTGCGCCCAAGCAGGCAGTTGAGGAATGGTCATCACCACCAGCATGACGTACCCCACTACCAATGCCGCCCCGCATAACAACGGGGCGGTCATCAATACAATGGAAAATCGGAAGAAGCCTTTCACTACAAAACTCGCCCAAGTCGATCCAAACGGATCTCGCCCTGCTGTCCTGCCTGCAAGCCCATCGAGGCTTCGATAGACAAGCCATTGCGGATCATGCGCATCGAGAGCCAGTAGGAAACGCCGGAACCGAGAATGACGGGTGAGAGAAACAATGGATTGCCGGAATATAACTTCCCGACCTCTGGTGTAGTGATAGCGATCAAGACTAGCACGCCTGGAGGAAAAAGCGCAAGGAAACGCGCCTGCCATTCCACACCTTTGGCGGCGGCACGCGCACGGGACAGGACTTCCACCACCGTCCCAAGAGTCTTTCGTAGAGACGCTACCAAGGGACCGATCTCAATGCGACCTTCGATGGAAGCAAGCAACGAAGTGGCGACAATGTCCACTGCGGGATTGTCCCAGACGGTTGTCCATTCGCGGACAGCAAGTGCCGCCTCATCGGCTGGTGCGGTGCGGAGGCGCACAACCAGATCACCCAAGACCATTCGACCGTCCGGTCCCACGGCTTGCGCGGCATCATCAAGAGCATCACCCAAGGGCTTACCCTGCGATAGCAGAGTCTCAACCACTCCCAAGCCGCGCAATATATCCTTGGCTTGCTTCAAGCGAAATTCCTGACGTTTATCGGAAAGTGTTCCTGCATACAACAAGCCGCCCGCAATCGCAAACAGGATGGCGGGAAAGACTCCGAGGAACATGCCACCTGCCAAGCCGCCGCCGACCCATGTCAAAAAGCCATACGCGATTTGGTTGAATGCCAAGCCCGTTCCAGTCTGACGCGCGAATTTTTCTGGATCGAATTTCTTCTTCGGTTGGGCGATGCCCATCGCCCGTGCCATGCCCGCTTCATCAACGGTGCGGCGCCAGCCAAAGGCAATGGGAATAGTTGCCAGCGCCAATGCGCCAAGTATTGAAATCAAAGTGATCATCTTATCTCCACGTAAACCAGAATGCGAGTTCCCGCGCGCCGCCATTTGCGAGCCATACGGCAAAGTAAATACCCACAACACCAAGCAAGACGGTCAACAGCGGATAGACGCCAACTTCGTTCCATGCCAAGTCAATGGGACGCATTGTTGTTTGCGGCATCTGTGGTTGATAGGAAGGAGCAGGACGTTCACGTTCTAATGTTGGACGCTGTGTTTTTTGTTTGGGCGGAGGCGGCTCGCCTTCTGTTTTGCGGGTGGCTGCTTGTTGGTTGACATACTGTCGGGTCTGCATCGAATACCGAAAGCGACGCATCAACCAGACTTCAGGTGGAACGCGGTCGGGTCCAAGGCGCAGGAGCGCCAGCGCCATAAACCCGACCAAAACCAGAAAACCAATCACCACCTTTCCAGTGAAGGATAGCGGAAGGAATAAACATAGAACAGCCAAGAGTGCGCCAGCGCCAAGGATGCCAAGATCGCGGTCGTTGAACATGGTTACCCTAAAATGGTGGTTGAGGTTGGAAGTTCTTCAACATCTCACCCAGCTGCGGCAGGAAGAGGAAGGCGAACAATACGATGATGACCAGACCGACTACCCCGATGATCGCCATCGAGGTCATACGGCTGCCGCCGAATGCCATGCCAGCTGTACCTTGCAGAATGAAATACAGACCACCGAGTAATGCCACGACGATCAAGAGTCCTGCCATGAACGCCCAAGCATCGCGGGCAATTGTCAGAATTTGTTCCATGATGGGATCGAACATAAAAAATCTTCTCCTTTGAATTTTCAACAAGTACCGAGAAACCAGGCAGCTAATGGAATGGCAGCGCTGGCAAGGATCATGCCAAAGAGTGCTTCACCACTTTCGATCAATGCATTGGCGAATGATGATGCGCCGCCTATCGAAGCGGACAACATTGTTGTGAATGCCGCTTTGAGCATGCGCAAGGCTGCCAGTCCACCAATCAACCCCGATGCCAGCGTCCCCAATTCACTGATCGGTCCACATCCACCTGCGCCGGGCAGGGTCGATTGCAAAGCACTCACGATCTGTGGGATGCCGAGGAAGGCAAATAAACCCAACACCAGAATGGAAATCAGCGCAGATATGGATTCCCACACCCAAAGATTTGCGCCTAATACAGAGGCGGAACTCACGCGCAACATCTGGGCAATGCCAGCCAACAATGCAAATGCGACGAATGCACCAGCCAGGGCAACCCAGGCTTCACGCAGAAAGGTTAGTAACAGGGATGTAACTTCACTCATGACAATGCCATTGGATTATGTTTTTGGAATTCATTTTCAAGGGCGGGGTAAAAACGTTCACCCCAAAAATGCATTGGCCAGCGGCGCGCAGGTCCAGTACGGTCTTTGAGAGTCAGGACTTCCAGCGGAGCGCAACCACACTTACTAACATCCCCGGTGCGATTGACCACTAATACCCGATCTGCTTCATAGGGAACTCGTTCATCTCCCAACAATGCCGATAGATCATCGCCATCGTTGAAGCGTTCGGATTTCAAGGCGGCAGCTGCGATGATCGCCCAGCCATGATGGCGTGCCATCTCACGCAAGGCGGCAGCCGCTTCACCACTGCGACCTTCTTCATTCATCATCCCCGTTAAACCAACCACGGGCACGCGGTTGAGATAATCCACGGCGATCAGCGCCGGTCCTTTTACAGGGAAGGCGTAATCATGGATCAACATATCTTCCAAAGCACGCACGGTATCTTCACGGGAATTGAGCGAGAGCAGGACGGCTTCGCTGGCACGTGCAAGTGCGGCCTCCACTTTTTCTTCTGAGGCCTGTGCGTGGGGACCGGAAACGATTGCCTCCATCTGCCGGTACAGGCGGAAGCGTAATTCCTCCGGAGTGTGTTCGTAACAACCAATGGCAGATGGGATATGCAGGCAGGCAGCTTCGAAGATCATGCGCAGCAGCCAGGAAGTTTTTCCAATTCCTGGCGCTGCGGCAAGAAGAGTCGCGCCGCCGCCCCAGAAAGGCAGGCCAGCGAAGACACCAAAGGGAGTGTATGGTTGGGGTTTGCCCAAGGTTCCGGAGCGAGGCATACGGTCATCTTATTCAATTGGCTCAAGGGGAGGGTGGAATGTGTCGGTAAGGGATTGACTCAATGGACAGTGGTTGTAATAAAATATGGATATGCTCAGTCAAAAGGAATGAATCTTTTATGCTGTCGTTGGCGCGGCGGTTTTGTTGAATGAAATCGCAGCTCTTTACGGAGTTGCCATTTGCACATTTCTACCGTTGATGGGTTGTGTTCTGGCTGTTGGGTTTTGGGCGTTTCCCACTCGTGAGAAGAATGCCGGGCAGGAACCCTGAGTCGTCAAACGTTCCAGATCAAAGCCAGCCAGCGATCACATATATCAGCAGTCCGATGAACATTCCAGGTAAAGCCGGAACGACGCCTGCGTTTCGGCGAATCCAAAACCTGCGCCAAAGTTCCAATCCGATCAATGCCAGCAATATGGCTGGAAATGGAAAAAGGCAGGCGATACCACTAATGGCAAGCAGGTCTGCCCTGCCAATCATGCCCTTGCGATATCCATAACCAGTGAACAATATAGGCCAGACAGGTGGATAGAACAACAACGGCACTGCAAACCATCCTGAAAGTTTTCGGAGAATGCCCCAGATACAAGCCAGCAAAACAATCCCTGTTTGTATAGGTGTGGCGGGAAAGGTCAATAGGATCGTTCCCAAAAGAAATATTTCGATTCCTGGAACCAGCCGATACCGCAAGTCGGCATAACTGAATATGGAAAAGGAGACCAAAGCAAAGGTTTCCGTGAGGGTCATGAGTGATCCTCTTCATCCTTATTATTTGGCATGAAGGTGAGGATTTCCTTCACTCGTGTTGCATTTCCAAGTTCAGAGGCACGCATCAATGGATCACGTGCAGTAATGATTTCTTCCGAATGATCCAGATAGGCTCTGGTCATCTGAGCGGTTTCCTCCGGGTATTGGGCGGCGAATACATTTGGGTCCATCCCGTGTTGTTTTATATCCGCGGACATGGACTGAAAGCCCTGTTGGAATTCCTGAGGGGAGCCGTTGAAGTTGGATTGGATGGAGGCATTAACGGTTGAGGAGAACCCAAAATCCTGGGTGGGCGGCGTGGAGTCCGCACCACCAAAGCGTTGCATTCGTTCCCCCAATTCTGCCTGTCGTGCAGCCAGTTCATGACCGTGCGCCAGGGAACGGTTATAGGCGGCTGGGGCACGTAGTCCCATTGCTTCCAGATTTCCAGCTTGTTGATTTAGTTGTTGCGCTGCATTCAAATGACCCATCGCAGCTTCTGCGCCAGTGAGTCCACTTGTGGTTGCAGCAGCTCCGCCTGCCCCAGCACTGGATGTAGCTCCAGCCGCACCTACTGCACCTGCACCCGCCGCTCCGACTCCGCTGGCAGCCAACGCTCCAATCGAGATGATTTGTTGTGCGGCCTTGATCATTCCGCCAAAGGCATCTGCGGTGGTGGAGATGGTCATCTTGCCAAGAATACCTGCCAGGGAAAGTAGCAAACCAGTAGCGCCCCATAACCAGACCACACGTAGAATGGCGGACAATAATCCCTGCTGACCCATCCATGTGCTGGCGGCCATGCCTGCCTTGAAGACTCCACCAGCCACAATGGGAAGAAGCGCAATCAATACAACCGCCTTCATCCATAACGAACGTAACCAAGTCGCCTGGGGCAGAACACTTGCAATCGCCAGAGGCGGGGCAAGGACAGCAAGGATGAAAAGAACGGCATTCGCTGAGGCGAAGGCAAACAACATGCCGCCAATGGCGAGTAATGAACTGATGGATATACCAATGGTGAGCAGACTTCCAAGAAAAGTCAGATTGGCAAGACCAA
>Ga0268298_10001665_pt1 | contig 25703 bp, 19 predicted proteins | sample WWTPWeurt_MetaG_FD_194462 | JGI IMG/M metagenome (GOLD analysis project Ga0268298, IMG submission 194462) | Activated sludge microbial communities from WWTP in Nijmegen, Gelderland, Netherland - WWTP Weurt | ecosystem: Engineered > WWTP > Aerobic digester > Activated sludge | place...
GACATCGCGACCTTGCGCGTCAAGGTCGCCGATCTCGGCCTTCAGCTGCCGACGCAGTTGCTCGACGAAGTCGAAGCCGACGGCCTGCGGCGCGCGGGAAACCGCATCGTGCGCCACACCGCCAATGGGCAACCCATGACGCTGGTGGCCGGCTGAAGCAGTTCACTGCCCAATCACGGCGCCGTGCTCCCATCCCGCCAGGGAAGGGGCCGGCGCCGCTTCCTCTCATGGACTGAGCCTAGGTTCGCTGAGGCCGCCGAGGCTGGCGATGCCCGTGCACTGGTGTCGTCGGAGGAGGCGGGCCAGGCGTCCAACTCTGGCGACCATTCGGCGCCAAGCCGCAAAGCACAGTCGCGGTCACGAACGGCGTTCGCGACTTTCGACCACATCCTCGTCATCTAAGCTCCTGGCGTACGTCCGCTCGCGTGCCCAAGCTTCCGCCAGTGCGTTCACCCTGGCCGTCGGTGTTCCAGCCTTCAATGCCAAAGCCACGTTCCTGCCTCCAAGGGCCCCGTGATCGCGCAGCCAGAACATCACCCTCTCGGTGTCGTGGAGGTTCCGGAGAGCGCGGCAGATTGCGCCTGCGGTCAAGCGATCGATGCTCAGCAATGCCGCGGGGTAGTACTGGCAGTTGTCGATGTGGATGCTGACCACCTCGCCGCTTGCCGAGGTCGTCGCCAATGCCTCCTGGGGAATCCCCCACGCTTGCGCCAGGTGCGGACCGAGGACTACCAGCCCTTCCCTGATCCACTGAGCTCGCGCCGATGCACCGCGAACCTCAGCATCCGCCAAGCCGCCTCGTGCCGAAGTCGGATGCTTGTTTCCTCCACGAATCATGGCGCGCAAACCTCCCGCAGGAAACCTCACCAAGCGAACAACTTCCCGTCATTCATCGCTGTCGCGGAGCGCTGGAAGGGACATGACGTCCCGCGCGAGAGCGATCGGCGGCGCGCTCGCGCTCGGCCGCGCCGATCTCGGCGTCCAGGGCGACCATGACCTCGTCGAACGAGAGACCCGGACGCGCATCGTCCAGCGCGTCCTGGATCTCGGCTGCGAGCCATCGGCTGTGAGCTGCGGTCTGATGGCCGGTTCGCATCAGTTCGGCTTGGCTGGCGTCGCGGGGGTCCATGTCGTTCACGGTGGTGGTCAAGTCTTGGCGACGGTTCCATCGCACTCAAGATGGAAGCATCATGCGCATTTGACTGACCCGGCGCAACGGCCGTGTCCGGCGGGGGCGCGATTCAGTAAGAATGTCGGCTCGGATCGCCAGTCGTCCAAGACGGCCACGGAACTCGTGGCCCTACGATTCGACGCCTCCGCCAGAGAGGCGGCGCGGCCCACGACAGAGGTGGCGTTGACGTCTTTGGCCAGAGAGAGCCGAGGACGCAACCGCCACTTTGCGTCACCTAGGCGCAACGGTCGCAAGCAGGCTGATCGCAAACAGGCTGAATGAGCGACTTTATAGTTTATGTCAACTTTGGCCCATCTTCGACACCACCGCAGAAAAGCTTCTTCTGAATCAACGACTTGCGAGGCTGTTACAAACGTAGTGTCACGGCCTCGAGCCGACTGCGGCGGAGTGCGGCGAAGTTCACATCGGCTGCAGCGTCGGCGGCAATGCAACCCCGCAGGCGCCGAAGACCGCGGCCAGCGTGCCCTTGGTTTCGGTGCGCAGCCGGTAGCCCTTGCCCTGCACGTGCAGCTCGATCTCCTGCAGCGCGGCCAAGTCGTCGATGGCGTGATTCCATTGGAGCTGCCCGTGCCCGGCGGCCTCAAGTCGATCCTGCAGGGCCTTGCGCAACACCAGCGCCAGGAAGCTGCAGAACACGTGACCGCGGATCGTGTCGTCGCACTTGTGGAAGATCGGCCGCGTGTGCAACTGGCTCTTCATCGTGCGGAAGATCGCCTCCACCGTCCATAGCTGCTTGTACTTCAGCGCCACCTGCGCGGCGCCGAGCTCGGTGTTGGTGCGCAGCACCCACTTGCCGTCGTAGCGCGCCTCCTCGGCGACCTTGGCCTCGTCGATTCGCCAATGACCGCCGGCGCCGGTGACCAAGCGCCTGAAGCCGTTGTTGCCGATGAGGGACTTGTCGCCGCGCTCGAGGGCTTGCACCAGCGATTCGAGGATCGCCAAGCGGTCGTGCGCGTCCTTGACGGCTTGGTCTTCGTTGCGGCAGACGATGTAGCGCCGCGGCGCTTGGCCGTCATCGTCGTTGACCCAGACCTCCTTGACCTGCAACGGCGAGGCTGCCTTGGGCTGCTCGCTCTTGGCTTGCACGGTCTGGTAGCGACCGCCGCGCGTGAGCACCTCCTCGCGCGCTTCCTTGCTGCGCCGCATGCGCACGCCCAGGATGTAGAAGCAGCCGCGCGAGTCGATCTCGGCCATCGTGCCGTCGCTGATCATGCCGCGGTCGGCGACGATGCATACGCGCTGCACCCCGAAGTGCTGCTGCAGCCGCTTGGCCACCGGCACCAGGCTCGTCACGTCGGTAGCGTTGCCCGGCCACAGGGTGCTGCAAATCGGGTTGCCGGCGTTGTCCAGCACCATGCCCACGACCATCTGCACCAGATCCGGCCGGTGGTCCTTGGAGTGGCCGTGGCGGCCGATCGCCTGGCCGCCCTGGCCCTCGAAGTAGATCGAGGTCGTGTCGAAGAACACCAGCTCGACGTCGGTGAACAAGTCCCGCCGCCGCGCGAACAGCTCCTCCTCGATCAAGTCCTTGCGCGTGCGCAGCTCGAGCACCGCGGGGTCGACCTTGGGCGCCTTGCCGGCGCGCGCGGGCGGCTCGCTCCGTGACGGGGTAATCGTACTTTCCGTGCATTTTGGTGCGTTGTTGGACGGAAAGTCGCTCGGCCACAAGCACTTGCGTTTCGCCTCCTGAGCCCGTCAATCCGTTCGCGCAGGTCGTTGATTTCATTGGCCGACTGCGGGCACCGCGTCAATTGGCGCGAGAAGTACGATCACCCCAAGTTCCCTATCGTGCCGAGTCGGCAAGCTACTGTGATGCCTCGGCGCTCTTGCGTGCCCGCGACATGGTAATCGCCGCATCCTCGATCATGTCCTCCTGCCCGCCCACCAGCTTGCGGCGGCCAAGTTCCAGCAGGATCTCGCGCGCCGGCACGCCGTAGGTCTTCTCGGCGCGCTTGGCGAACAGCAGGAAGCTGCCATAGACGCCGGCGTAGCCGAGCGTCAGCGCGTCGCGGTCGATGCGGATGGGAAAGTCCATCATCGGCACCACCAGGTCTTCTGCCACGTCCTGGATCTTCCACAGGTCCACGCCTGTGGCGATGCCCATGCGGTCACACACGGCGACCAACACCTCCATCGGCGTATTGCCAGCACCGGCGCCCAGGCCGGCGGCAGCGGCGTCGATGCGGTTCGCGCCGCACTCGACGGCCATCAGGCTGTTGGCGATGCCCATGGCCAGGTTGTGGTGGCCGTGGAAGCCCAGCTCCGTCTCGGGCTTCAGCGCCTCGCGCACGGCGCTCAGGCGCGCCTTCACGTCCTCGGGCAGCATGTAGCCGGCCGAATCAGTGATGTACAGGCAGTTGGCGCCGTAGTTCTCCATCAGCTTGGCCTGCTCGACCAGCCCTTCGGTGCTGTTCATGTGGGCCATCATCAGAAAGCCGACGGTGTCCATGCCAAGCTGGCGCGCCAGCCCGATGTGCTGCTCGGAAACGTCGGCCTCGGTGCAGTGGGTGGCAACGCGGATCGTGTGCACGCCCAGGTCCTTTGCCATGCGCAGGTGGTCGACGGTGCCGATGCCGGGCAGCAGCAGCGCCGACACCTTGGCCTGCTTCATCAACGGGATCACGGTCGACAGATACTCCTCGTCACTGTGCGCCGGGAAACCATAGTTGACCGAGCTGCCGCCCAGGCCGTCTCCGTGAGTGACTTCGATCAGCGGGACGCCGGCCTGGTCGAGCCCGGTCGCCACCGCCTTCATCTGCGCCAGCGTCATCTGGTGGCGCTTGGGGTGCATGCCGTCACGCAGCGTCATGTCGTGCAGCGTGATCTTGCGGCCTTCGAGTGCGCTTTTCATGGTCCTTGATTCCATCAGGCGGTAACGGGTTCGAGCGAGAGCGTGCCGGCGAGGATCTCCTGGGCGAACATCTCGGCGGTGCGCGCGGCCGACGCGGTCATGATGTCGAGGTTGCCGGCGTAGGTCGGCAGGTAGTCGCCGAGGCCGGCGACCTCGAGGTAGATCGAGACGCGGTGGTTTTCGGCATCGATAACAGGCCCGTTGACCAGCTTGTAGCCGGGCACGTACTTCTGCACCTCGCCGATCATCGCGTGCACCGACTCCTCGATCTGCGCCGCCTTAGGCCGCTCGACCGTCAGGCAGTGGATGGTGTCGCGCATGATCAGCGGCGGCTCGGCCGGGTTGATGACGATGATGGCCTTGCCCTTGGCCGCGCCGCCGATGCGTTCGACGCCAGCGGCCGTGGTGCGGGTGAACTCGTCGATGTTCCTGCGCGTGCCCGGGCCGACCGAACGGCTGGACACGGTGGCGACGATCTCGCCGTACTTGACCGCCTGCACGCGCGACACCGCGGCCACCATCGGGATCGTCGCCTGGCCCCCGCAAGTGACCATGTTGACGTTCATCTCGCGTCGGCCCACGTGTTCCTTCAGGTTAACCGGCGGCACGCAGAAGGGGCCGATGGCGGCCGGCGTGAGGTCGATCATCATCACGCCTAGCGCATTGAGCTTGGCGCTGTGCTCGGCGTGCATGTAGGCGCTGGTGGCATCGAAGGCGATCTGCACGCCGTCGGCCTCGACGTACGGCAGCAGCCCGTCGATGCCCTCGGCGGTGGTCTTGATGCCGAATTCGCGCGCGCGCTTCAAGCCGTCGCTCGCCGGATCGATGCCGACCATCCACACCGGTTCCAGCACCGGGCTGCGCTTGAGCTTCATCAGCAGGTCGGTGCCGATGTTGCCGGGCCCGATGAGGGCGCACTTGACTTTGCGTAGGGTCATGGTCTTCATTCGCTGAATGCGATCGAGCAGCCGCCCAGGCCCTCGATCTCCATCGTGAAACGGTCGCCGGCGGCCGCCGGCACGAGCGCGGCTAGCGAGCCCGAGAGGATGAGCTCGCCGGCGCGGAACGGAATGCCAAAGGCGCCGAGCGTATTGGCGAGCCAAGCCACCGCCTCGGCCGGGTGCCCCTGCACCGCAGCGCCGCTGCCGCTGCCGCAGGGCTCGCCGTTCTTCCACATCCGCATCGACGCCGCGGCGAGGTCGAGCGCCCGCGGGTCGGTGTGGCGCGTGCCGACGACGAAGACGCCGCAGGAAGCGTTGTCGGCCACCGTGTCCTGGATGCGGATCTTCCAGTCGCGGATGCGCGAATCGACGATCTCGAAGCAGGGCGCGACCCAGGCGGTGGCGGCCAGCACCTGCTCGCGCGTGACCCCCGGGCCCTGCAGGTCGGCGGCCAGCATGAAGGCGATCTCGCCCTCGGCGCGGGGCTGGATGAGGCCGGCGCCGGCCAGGCTGACGGTCGTGCCGTCGGCGACCTGCATGCGGTCGGTGAGGAAGCCGAAGTCGGGCTGGAACACGCCCAACATGTCCTGCACCGCCTTGCTGGTGACGCCAATCTTCTTGCCGGTCACGCGCTCGCCGTCGGCCTCGCGGCGGGCCAGGAAGCGCAGCGAAATGCGGTACGCATCGTCGACCGCGATCGCCGGGTGGCGCTCCGTCAGCGGGGCCAGCGTGCGCCGCGCGCGCAGCGCGTCGTAGAGCTCGTCGCCGAGCCTGTCGATCAGCGCTTCGTCCATCGTGTCAGCCATGGCGCAGGAAGTCGATGCACTGCCGGTTGAACATCTCGCGATGCTCGACCTGCACCCAGTGCCCGCAGCGGTTGACCAGCACCATGCGCGCCTGCGGCGCGTGCTCGACGATCTTCATCGCACCGCCGACCGGGTTGAACTGGTCGTTCACGCCCCAGAAGCCGAACACCGGACAGCGCAGCTCGTGAAGCCGCGTCGTCATGTTGGGCACCTTCATCACCGACCGCGCGGCCTGCGTCTGCATGGCGGCGATCGGCGCCCGCTCGGCGATGATCTCGTCGGTCAGCAGCGCGGGGTCGAACAGCTGCAGCCGCATCACGTCACGCATCGCCTCGGGGCCGCTGCGACCGGCCTTGTAGACGGCGAACATGTTGGCGATGCCGGGCATCGCCAGATAGGTGTCGATGTCCTCGACGCCGCCCGGCGCCATCAGGATCAGCCGGCTCACCTCGTCAGGGTAGGCCAGCGCATAGCCGAGCGACACCGCTCCGCCGAGCGAGTTGCCGAGCAGCGTGACGTCCTTGAGGCCGAGCGCATCGACCAGACCCTTGACGCCGGCGACGTAGAAGTCCAGGTCATACATCGGGATGTCGGGCTTGCTCGACAGGCCGAAGCCGAGCAGGTCCGGCACGATGCAGCGGTAGCCGGCGCGCGCGAACTCGGGGTAGTTGCCCTTGAAGTTGCTGTAGCCGCTGGCGCCGCCGCCGGCGCCGTGCAGGAAGATCACGACGGGGCCTTCCCCCATGTCGTGGTAATGCACACGTTGCGGTGCGCCGGCCACGGGCGCGATGTCGACGTAGTGGCCGATGGGAATGGGTGAGGTCATGGTCAAATCGCCGCCATCACGAAGGTGGTTACGGCGTTGGGGTCGTTGACAGGACGAGGGTTGGAGCCGCAGTTCAGGTCGCTCATCGTGCCGCCGATGATCTCGGCAATGCGCGCCATCACGACGTCGCGTTCGAGGCCGGCGGCAGCGAGCGTCATCGGCGCACCCACCTTCTTCATGAGCGCCTCGACCGCGCTCGCCGCAGCATCGGCGGCCTCGGCATCGTTCATGCCGCGCGTGTCGACACCCAGGGCGCCGGCTACCTGCGCCAGCGGATGGGTGGCATGCTCGCGGTTGAAGCGCATCGCCTGCACGAGGCCGATGCCGCAGCCGGTGCCGTGGTGCACGCCGAACAACGCGCCGACGGTGTGCGCGAACGCATGCGCAATGCCCAGGCCCGGCCCGAGCGTGATGCCAGCGAGCGTCGAGGCGACCAGCATGCCCTGACGCGCCTCGACATCATGACCGTCGGCGACGACGCGCGGCAGGTGCTCGGCAATCAGCCGGATCGCCTGCAGACCGGTGGCCGTGGTGATCGGATTCGCTCCCGGGGCGCACAGGCCCTCGATGGCATGCGTCAGCGCGTCCATCCCGGTGCCGATGGTGACCGCCTTCGGCAGCCCGGTGACCAGCGTCGGGTCGAGGATCGCCACCGGCGGGATCAGCTTGACGTCGGCGACGAAGAACTTGCGGTGCAGCTGGCCGTTGGTGATCACCGCACCCAGCGTCACCTCGCTGCCAGTGCCGTGGGTGGTGGGAATCGCAATGTGCGGCAACAGGGGCTTGTCCTGCCGCAGCAGGCCCATGTTCTCGATCGCCGAGCCCCCATTGGTCAACGCCACGAGCGTCAGCTTGGCGCAGTCGATCGAGCTGCCGCCGCCGAGGCTGATCACGCTGTCGGCGCCCACCGAACGACAGTAGGCGATGGCTGCATCGGCGCATTCGTAGGTGGGGTCGGGCACCACGCCGTCGAACACGCCGGCAATGCGTTCGGCGCCGGCGCGCTGCACCTGCTGGACGACACCGGCTGTGCTCAGGCCCTTGTCGGTGACGATGACGGCGCGCCTCGCGCCGAGCAGCCGCAATTCGTTGGAGAGGTTGGCAATCGACTTGGGTCCGACGACGAGCTTGGTCGGCTGGTTGAAGGTGAAAGCCGGGCTCGGCGGGTACGGCAGGATCGACTTGAAGGTGCCGCGGTTGGCGGTGCCCTCGTTGGAGGTGTAGATGACCTTGGTCTGCGTGTAGGCCTTCAGGCCCTCGTCGCCGAACTCGCGGCCGATGCCGCTGGACTTGTAGCCACCGAAGGGCGCGAAGTCCGACAGCACCGCCACGTCGTTGATCCACATCGTGCCCGTGCGCACGCGATTGGCGACGCGCCGCGCACGCTGCAGGTCACGCGACCACACCGCACCCGCAAGGCCGTATTCGCTGTCGTTGGCAATGGCCACCGCCTCGTCGTCGCCGTCGAAGGGGATGGCGACCAGTACCGGGCCGAAGATCTCTTCGCGCGCGATGCGCATCGAGTTGGCCACGTCGGCAAAGATCGTCGGCTCGAAGTAACAGCCTTGGTCGAATCCGGGCAGCTTCAGCGCTTGGCCGCCACAGACCAGGCGCGCACCTTCGGCCTTGCCGATGTCGACGTACTTCTGCACCGACTCCAGCTGCCTGGCGCTGGCCAGCGGGCCCATCCTGGTGTCGGGCATGAGCTGGTAGCCGACCTTGATGTCGCGGATGCGCCGTTCGAGGCGCTGCAGAAAGTCATCGTAGATCGACCGCGCAACCAGCAGGCGCGAGCCGGAGATGCAGATCTGGCCGCAGTTCTGGAAGTTGCCGGCGATCGCACCGTCGACCGCCACGTCGAGGTCGGCGTCTTCGAGCACGATGTTGGCCGACTTGCCACCGAGTTCGAGCGAGACCTGCTTGAGCGTGCCGGCAGCGCGCGACATGATTCGTTTGCCGACTTCGCTGCTGCCGGTGAGCGAAACCTTGTCCACCAGCGGGTGCAGGCACAGCGCCTCGCCCATCGACCCGCCAGGGCCAGTGACGACGTTGAACACGCCCTTGGGGATGCCGGCCTGGTTGGCCAGGGCCGCGATGATCAGCGCCGACAGCGGCGTGGTCGAAGCGGGCTTGAGCACCAAGGTGTTGCCCGTGGCCAGCGCATGCGCGATCTTCCATGGCGCCATCATGTAGGGCGCGTTCCACGGCGCGATGGCCACGCACACGCCGATCGGCTCGCGCCGCAGCACGTTGGAGCCGAAGGCGTAGACATTGCCTGAGACCGGGATCTCTTCCTCCCAGACCAGCCTGTTGGCTGCATACCAGGCCAGGTTGCGCATGGAGTTGAGCGCCACCCACAACCCGCCGCCGACCCACGATGGCGTCCCGCCCATGCTGCGGCTGTCGGCCACCGCGATTTGGCCCGACGCGGCTTCGACCAGATCGGCGAAGCGGATGACGATCTGCGCACGCTCCTGCGGCGACTTTTCGCTCCACACGCCTGAATCGAACGCAGCCCGGGCCGCCGCGACGGCAGCTTCGACATCGCGCTCGTCGCCGCAAGGCACCTTGGCGAAGGCTTCACCGGTCCCGGGGTCGACGACCGGCATCGTCTTGCCGCCGATGGCGTCGACGAGTTCGCCATCGATGAACATCTTGTAGCTATCCACGTGCGGACTCCTGGATCGGGATCGGGATGGGGATTGGGGAGGACAGGGGCGGACGATCGTTGCCAAGGGCACCGCCCCGGGCATCGTCTGGAAGGACTAGCGGCCGGGCGGTGGCCCGCCGCCGGCGGCCCGAGGCTGGGCTGACCACAGCTTGGGCAGGCCGGGGTCGCTGGCCAGGATCGCGCGCTTGAGTAGGTTGCGAAGGGCCACCACCTCGGCCACGCCCAGGCGGTCGATCAGCACCTCTTCCACGGACTTGGCCGCCGCCAGCACGTGCAGGATCGCGTCGCGGCCGGCCGCAGTGAGCACATAGCGCGCGTCCGGGGCGAGGCTGCGCTCGAGCAGGCCGCGGTCGACCAGCGAACGCAAGGCCACGCTGCCGATGTCGACGCCGGTGTAGGCGACATGCTCGGCGACCTCGGCAGCGCTCAGGCCGTCGCGCACCGACAGCAGCGACAGCACGAAGAAGTCCGGATCGCTCAGCTGGCGCTCGCTCAGCGTGCGCCGGAAGCCGGCCATGAACTGGAAGTGGGCGCGGCCGAGCAGGTAGCCCAGCAAGTCCTCGGAATACGGCGCTTCCGGGATCGTGGCCTCGGGCTCGGTCGATACCGCGCCCGCCTTGCGCGCGGCGAGCGCGTAGCCGCCGGTCACGTACAGCAGCGGCGGCCGTTCGCTGCGGTCATAGGCCAGCACCTCGCCGACGAAGATGATGTGGTCGCCGCCGTCATAGCGGAACGCGGTGCGGCACTGGAAGCGGGCGCTGCAGCCGGGGATCAGCGGCACGTCGCGCTCGCCCGCGTCGAGCGCGACACCGGCGAACTTGTCCTCGCCGGCACGGGCGAAGCGGTTCGACAGCGGCTCCTGGTCATTGGCCAGGATGTGCACGTTCCAGAACTCGGCCGCCTCGAACACGGGCAGGCTGCGCGCGTTGCGGGCCAGGCTCCACAGCACCATCGGGGGCTGCAGCGATACCGAATTGAAGCTGTTGGCCGTGATGCCGACCGGCGTGCCGTCGGCGGCACGCGCGGTCACGATGGTCACGCCGGTGGCAAACATGCCCAGCGCCTGCCGGAAGTCCCTGGGGTCGAACATGGCATGCCGCCCTTTGTCTGGTCGATCGTCGAACGGCAGCATGGGCCGGAGGGCCGGGCGCTGAATCCCCCACATGGACGATGGCGCGCGCCGGATCGCGGCCACCCGGCCGCCGTTAGTCCGATCGGACGATTGCACCCCCTCCCCCCCGGTGCAACCATGCGTCAACCGCCGCCGAGGACGACCGACATGAACGCGCCGATACCTGAATTCCTCCGTTCGACCCAGATCTTCAACGACTACATGACGCCCGAGGCGATCGGCCTCGTCGAGGCAGCCAAGGCGATGGCACCCCGCCTCGCCGAACGCGCCTTCGAGGCCGAGAACAAGGGCATGGTGCCCGCCGAGACCGTGCGCGAGATGGCCGCGGCCGGCCTCTTCAAGGTGCTGCAGCCCAAGCGCTGGGGCGGGTACGAGATGGACCCGCGCGTCTTCTACCGCATCCAGATGGCACTTGCCGAAGGCTGCATGGCGACGGCGTGGATCTACGGCGTGATCGGCGTGCACAACTGGCAGCTGCCGCTGTTCCCCGAGCAGGCGCAGCAGGACGTGTGGGCCCAGGATCCAACGACGCTCATCGCGTCGACCTACATGCCAGTCGGCAATGCCGAGAAAGTCGACGGCGGCTACCGCTTCAGCGGGCGCTGGAGCTGGTCGAGCGGCGTCGAGCACTGCGAATGGATCTTCCTCGGCGGCCTGCTGCCGAAGAAGGACGGCTCCGGCCAGCTGGAACACTGCACCTTCCTGCTGCCGAAGAAGGACTACCAGGTGGTGCACAACTTCGACGTGCTGGGCCTGCGGGCGACCGCCAGTCACGACATCGTCGTCGAGGGTGCCTTCGTGCCGGAGCACCGCACCCACCGCACCAACGACCATAGCGAGGCCGGTTGCCTCGGCCGCGCCACCAACCCGGGCTGGCTGTACAAGATCCCGTTCACGCAGGTGTTCCAGCGTGCGGTATCGACTGCCTGCATCGGAGCGCTCGACGGCGCGGTCGGCCACTTCCGCAAGCGCGCCGCCGCGCATGTCGGCAAGCACGGCTCAAAGACCGCCGAGGACCCGAACGCGCAGCTCGCCGTCGCCGAGGCGATGATGGCCTCCGACCAGCTCAAGCTGGTGCTGTTCCGCAACTACGCCCGCATCGTCGACTGCGCGCAGACCGGCGAGAAGATGCCGGTCGAGGAGCGGTTGCTGCAGCGCGCGCAGGCCGCGCAGGTGCCCAAGATCTGCGCCGAGCGGGTCAACGAGCTGATGCGCGCCTGCGCCGCCAACGGCGTCTATCGCAGCAACCCGCTCGAGCGCATCTTCCGCGACATGCACGTGGCGCGCGGACACATCGCAAACAACACCGACCATTTCGCACGCCTGCACGGCGCCGTGATGCTGGGGCTCGAGAACACCGACCCCTTCGTCTGAGCACCCGCGGCTACCGCAAGCGGGGCCGCACACCTGGAAAGCCTGCCTTGCAGCACGATTTCGATCTTGTCGTCGTCGGCTCGGGCGCGGGTGCGCTGCTGGGCGCCATCCGCGCGGCTGACCTCGGCCTCAAGCCACTCGTCATCGAGAAGACGGCGCTCGTCGGCGGCACCTCGGCCACCTCGGGCGGGGGCATCTGGATCCCCTGCAACGACGACATGGCGCGCGAGGGCCTGAAGGACAGCGTCGACGTGGCCTTCGGCTATGTCAAGGCCTGCGCCAAGGGCATGGCCAGCGACGAGCGGGTGCTGGCCTATGTCGAGACGGCCCGCGTGATGGCGTCCTACCTGGAGCAGATCGGCGTCCGCTACCGCGCGATGCCCAAGTACGCCGACTACTATCCGCACATCGAAGGCTCGCTGCCCGGCGGGCGCACGATGGACCCGCTGGACTTCAACGCGCGCAAGCTCGGGCACCAGGCGCTGGAGGATCTGCGGCCCACCAACCCGGGGCAGCTCATCTTCGGCCGCATGCAGATGAACGCCTTCGAGGCGCAGACCATCCTGGCGCGCGAGCGCAAGGCCAAGCTGGTGCTGGCCTGGATCATGCTGCGCTACTTCCTCGACTACCCGTGGCGCAGGAAGACGCCACGCGATCGCCGCCTGACCGGCGGGCAGGCCTTGATGGGCGGCCTGCTCCATGCGCTGCGCAAGCGCGACATTCCGCTGTGGCTGAAGACGCCGCTGAAGTCATTGACGCTGGAGCAGGGCCGTGTCACCGGCGCCGTCGTCGAACGCGATGGCGTGGCGGTGACGGTTTCGGCGCGCCGGGGCGTGCTGCTCGCCGCCGGCGGGTTCGAGCGCAACCAGGCCATGCGCGAGCAGCACCTGCCGCAGCCGACCGATCAGGCGTGGACGGCGACGCCGCCCGGCTGCAACACCGGCGATGCGATCACCGCCGGTGCCGAGGCCGGCGGGGCACTGCACCTCATGGCGCACAGCTGGGGGGCGCCGACCCTGCATGTGCTCAAGGAGGAGAAGTTCCGCGCGCTGTTCGTCGAACGCTCGCTGCCCGGCTGCCTGGTGGTCAATTCGAGGGGTGAGCGCTTCGTCAACGAATCCTGCCCCTACCCGGAATTCCAGCAGGCGATGTATGCGGACCACGCACGCAGCGGCGCCGCCATTCCGGCCTGGATCGTCTTCGACGCCGAGTTCCGCCGCAAGTACCCGATCGGCCCCCTGCCCCCGGGCGAGGCGGTGCCCGACGAGCGCCTGCGCAAGAGCTGGCTGGGCGCGGTGTACTGGAAGGACGGGTCGCTCGACGGGCTGGCCGCCCAGATCGGGGTCGACGCCGCGGGCCTTGCGGCCAGCGTGGCGCGCATGAACGAATTCGCCCGCACCGGCGTGGACGCGCAGTTCGGGCGCGGCGGCAACGTCTTCGACCGCTACTACGGTGACGTCAACGTCAAGCCCAACCCGAACCTGGCGCCCATTGGCAAGCCACCGTTCTATGCGATCAGGCTGTGGCCGGGCGAGATCGGCACCAAGGGCGGGTTGCTGACCGATGCCGATGCCCGCGTGCTGAATGCCGCCGGCCAACCCATCGAAGGCCTGTACTGCACCGGCAACAATGCGGCTTCGGTCATGGGGCCGGCCTACCCCGGCGCTGGGTCCACGCTCGGTCCGGCGATGACCTTCGCCTACCGCGCGGCGGCCCACATGGCGGGCCGGCCGATGGCGTTGCAGAGGGCCGACCTGCTGACCGCCCAGGCATGACTTCCGCCGACTCGGTGACGCCGGTCCTGCCGCCGCTGGAGGTGGACGATGCGGCCGCCGTGGCATGGACCGAGGAGGCCGATGTAGTCGTCGTTGGCTGGGGTGCGGCCGGAGCCTGCGCCGCGATCGAGGCGCGGGCCCAGGGTGCAAGCGTGATCGTGGTCGACCGCTTCGAAGGCGGTGGTGCCAGTGCGCTGTCCGGCGGCGTGGTCTATGCCGGCGGCGGCACCCCCTACCAGCGGCAGGCCGGCTTCGAGGACCCTCCGCAGGCGATGTTCGACTACCTGCGCCTCGAACTGAGGGGCGTGGTCGGCGACGAAACCCTGTGGCGCTTCTGCCGCGACAGCGCCGCCAACCTGGCCTGGCTGGAGCAGCAAGGCGCGCGTTTCGACGCCACCATGCCGCCGCACAAGACCTCCTACCCGCCCGACGGCTGCTACCTCTACTACTCGGGCAACGAAGTCGTGCCCGCGTACCGTGGCGAGCACGCGCCGGCACCTCGCGGGCACCGCACCCTCGCCCGGGGCCAGGCCGGCGCCACGCTGTATGCCGCACTGCAGGCCGCCACGCTGGCTGCGGGCGCGAAGGCGGTCACACAATCCTGCGTGCGCCGCCTGGTGCGCGAGCGCGGCACGGGACGGGTGCTGGGCGTCGAGATCTGGCAACTGCCACCCGGTCACCCGGAGACCCGACGCCATGCCGCGCTGAACGCCAAGGCCAACCGGTGGCGCAACTGGCGCGCGGCGGCGGCCGAGCGCTGGCGGCGCAAAGCGGCCGGCATCGAGCGCGAGTGTGCCGCTGCGCGCCTGGTGCGCGCCGAGCGCGGGGTCGTGCTGGCGACCGGCGGCTTCGTCTTCAACCGCGCGATGATCAAGCAGCACGCCCCCCAGTACGCCCGCGGCTGGAAGAACGGCCATGCCGGCTGCGACGGCAGCGGCATCCGCCTCGGCCTGGGCGCCGGCGCGGCCAGCGCGCATCTCGGCACGGTGTCGGCCTGGCGCTTCATCACGCCCCCGTACAGCTGGCCCAGGGGCATCGTCGTCAACGCCCGCGGGGAGCGCTTCTGCAACGAGCAGGTCTACGGCGCCACGCTCGGGCACGCCATGGTCGAGGAGCAGGGTGGTAAAGCCTGGCTGATCTTCGATGCCGCGCTGCGCCGGCGCGCGCTGAAGGAATGCCTGTTCGGCCGCCTGTGGGCGTTCCAGGCGCTGCCGGCGATGGCGCTGATGCTCTTCGGCGCACGCAAGGCCGGCAGCCTCGAAGGGCTGGCGGCCGCCATCGGGGCCGACCCGGCCGCGCTGCGCCGCAGCGTCGAGCGCTACAACGCCGCCGCGCGCGGCGAGGGAGCCGACGAGCTCGGCAAGTCGGCCGACATGTGCCAGGCACTGGGGCCGGCGCCCTACTTCGCGCTCGACCTGTCGATCGGCAGCGCGCTGCTGCCGCTGGCGACGATCACGCTGGGCGGACTGCGCGTCAACGAGGCCGACGGCCATGTGCGCGACGACGAGGGCCGGGACATCCCCGGGCTGTACGCCGCCGGTCGCACCGCGGTGGGCATTGCGTCGGCGCGCTACATCAGCGGCCTGTCGCTGGCCGACTGTGTGTTCTCCGGCAGGCGCGCGGGCGCGGCTGCCGCGTCCGTCGATCAGGAGGAAACACGATGAGACTCGATGGCAAGGTGGCCCTGGTCACCGGGGGGGCAAGCGGCGTCGGCCGCGAAACCGTGCTGCGCCTGGCGCGCAAGGGTGCCCGCGTGGTGCTGACCGACCTCAATGTCGAGGCCGGCGAGGCCCTGGCTGCGGAGATCGGCGCGCAGGCTGCATTCGTGCGCCAGGACGTCGCCAGTGAAGCCGACTGGTCGACGGTGATGGCGCAGGTGGTGCAGCGGTTCGGCGCGCTCGACGTACTCGTCAACAACGCCGGCATCCTCGTGCGCGGCCACATCGAGTCGCAGACGCTCGAGGAGTGGCAGCGGCTGATGCGCGTCAACGCCGACTCGGTCTTCCTGGGCACGCAGGCCGGCATCCGGGCCATGAAGGAGCGCGGCGGATCGATCGTCAACATCGCCTCGCTCGCGAGCTGGATGCCGGTCGACATCTACGTGGGCTACAGCGCCTCGAAGGCCGCGGTGGCGGCGGTGACCCGCGGCGCGGCGCTGCACTGCCGCAAGAGCGGCATCGCGGTGCGCGTCAACTCGATCCACCCCGACGGCATCTGGACGCCGATGATGGAGGCCAGCCTGCGCGGCGCGCCGCCCGGCATCAAGCCCGAGCACCTGCTCTACGACGTCAAGCGCAACCCCAAGGGGCGCGCCTGCCTGCCGTCGGAGGTGGCTTCGGTGGTGGCCTTCCTCGCCAGCGACGACGCCAAGGCGATCAACGGCGCCGAGCTGAGGGTCGACAACGGCGTGCTGGGGATGGGGCTGTGACGCACGAGCCCGCCAGCCGCTGGCGGCCGCTGCGCGTGCGCTCGGTGGTCGAGGAGACGGCCGATGCGAAGTCGATCGTCTTCGACGTGCCGGCCGAGCTGGCCCAGGCCTTCCACTACCGCCCCGGCCAGTTCCTGACCCTGCGGCTACCGGTGGCCGGCCGGCACCTGCCGCGCTGCTATTCGATGTCGAGCGCGCCGGCGGTGGACGACGCGCCACGGGTGACGGTCAAGCGGGTCGATCGCGGCCGCGGCTCCAACTGGCTGTGCGACCACGCCGAACCCGGGCTGTTGCTCGACGTGCTGCCCCCGGCCGGTGTCTTCACGCCGCGCACGCTCGACGGCGACTTCCTGCTGCTCGCCGGCGGCAGCGGCATCACGCCGGTCTTCTCGATCCTGCGGTCGGTGCTCGCGCAGGGCCAGGGCCGCATCACGCTGATCTACGCCAACCGCGACGAGCGCTCGGTGATCTTCAGGCGCGAGCTCACGGCGCTCGCCGGCGCCCACCCGACGCGGCTGATGGTGATCCACTGGCTCGACTCGGTGCAGGGCGTGCCCTCGGTGGCCCAACTGGCAGAGCTCGCGCAGCCGTTCCGGCGCGGCCAGGCCTTCGTCTGCGGCCCAGGCCCCTTCATGGAGGCCTGCGTCGCAGCGCTGCAGGGCATCGAGATGGACGCGTCGCAGATCCACGTCGAGCGCTTCGCGTCGCTGCCCGACGAGGAGGATGCGGCGGCCACGCCTGCCGCCGAGCTGCCGCCAGCCGAAGGTGTCGACGAGGCCGAGGTCGAGATCGCCCACCAGGGACAGGTCCACCGCTTGCGCTGTGGCGGCAGCGAGACCCTGCTCGACGCTGCGATGCGGTCGGGCATCGAGCTGCCGCATTCCTGCCGCGCCGGGCTTTGCGCGTCGTGCATGTGCCAGGTGCAGGAAGGGCGTGTGCACCTCAGGGCCAACGAAGTGCTCGACAAGAAGGACCTGGCCAAGGGCTGGACGCTGGCCTGCCAGGCGGTACCGACCAGCCCCCGGCTGCGGGTGCGATTCGCGGAATAGGCCAGGACGATGAACGACCCGATCCAGACGCTGCCTGCCGTTGTCCGGCGCGCCACCGAGCGCCACCGGGGGCGGCCGGCGGTCATCGATGGCGATGCCGTGCTCGACTACGCCGACCTCGCCGGCCGCTGCGAGGCGGTCGGCCGCGCGCTGATCGCCGCGGGCGTCGGCTTCGGCGACCGCGTCGCGGTCTGGATGCCCAACCGCATCGAGTGGATCCTGGCCGCCTGTGGCGCCCACATGGCCGGTGCCGTGCTGGTGCCGATCAACACGCGCATGAAGGGCGCGGAAGCCGCCGACATCCTCGAACGCAGCCGCGCGAAGGTCCTCTACAGCATCGGCGACTTCCTCGGCCAGCACTACCCCGCGATGCTCGACGGGCTGCGTCCGCCGACCCTGGAGACGGTGGTCGTCGTCGGCAGCGGCAGCCCGCGTGCGGGCGAGATCGCCTGGGCCGACCACCTCGCCCGCGGCGCCGCCGTCGCACCGTCCGCGGTGCACGAGCGCGAGGCGCAGCTGCACGCCGACAGCACCGCCGACCTGATGTTCACCAGCGGCACCACCGGTCGGCCCAAGGGCGTGATGGCCGGGCATGAACCGACGATCCGGGCCTTCACCGAATGGGCACGCGTGGTCGGGCTCGGCGAGGGTGACCGCTACCTGATCATCAACCCCTTCTTCCACACCTTCGGCTACAAGGCGGGGTGGGTCGCCGCCTTCCTGTGCGGGGCGACGGTCTTTCCGCATCAAGTCTTCGATGCCGACGCCGTGCTGGAACGCATCCAGTCCGACCGCATCAGCTTCCTGCCCGGGCCGCCCACGCTGTTCCTGTCGATGCTCGCGCACCCGCGGCTGGCCGGGTTCGATCTCTCGTCGCTGCGCTCGGCGGTGACGGGCGCCGCCAGCGTGCCGCCGGTGCTCATCACGCGCATGCGGGAGGAACTCGGCATACGCAACGTCACCACCGCCTACGGGCTGACCGAGTGCGGTGGCTGCGCCACCGTCTGCGACCCGTCCGACAGCGCGGAGACCATCGCCAACACCTGCGGCAAGGCGCTGCCGGGCACCGAGATGCGCTGCGTCGACGCCCAGGGCCGCAGCGTCCCGCCCGGCGAGCCGGGCGAGGTCGTGCTGCGGGGCTACCACGTGATGCAGGGCTACTTCGAGGACGAGGCCGCCACGCGCGAGGCGATCGACGAACAGGGCTGGCTGCACACCGGCGACGTCGGCGTCGTCGACGAGCGAGGCTATCTGCGCATCACCGACCGGTTGAAGGACATGTACATCAGCGGCGGCTTCAACTGCTACCCGGCGGAGATCGAGCGACTGATGGCGCCGCACCCGGCGGTGGCCCAGGTGGCGGTGATCGGCGTCGCCGACGAACGCCTGGGCGAGATCGGCTGCGCCTTCGTCGTGAGGCGCCCCGGTGCCGGGCTGAGCGAGGCGGACTGCATCGCCTGGTGCCGCCGGCAGATGGCGAACTACAAGGTGCCGCGGCATGTGCGCTTCGTCGACGCGCTGCCGACCAACGCGTCGAACAAGGTGGACAAGAAATCGCTGCGGGCGGACTGGGCCTGCGGCAAGAACTGAACGGGGCCTGACTCCTGCGATCGACGATTGCGATGGGTGCACGCCGCAGCGACGTCGAATCGGGTCCATCGGCGGGGCTTCGAGCCCTATCAGCCGAGGTGCGTCATGTGCAGTGACCGGGGCGCGACGCCCTCCACGTCGTTTCTCGTGTTCTTCGGCCTCGCGGAGCCACTGGTCGACGACATCCTCGAGGAACTGACGGCGCGTGGCTGTTGCCCCCGCCGCGGACTGGTTCTTGGTGTCGACATGAATCGCCTCGCGGGCCTGGCCGCGCACTGGAGCTCGCAGATCGAACTGGTCGTCGTTCGCCTGCCCGCGTCGGGCCCGGAGTACCTCGACGTCGTGGAACCGATCCTCGAGCGCGAAGGCATTTCGATTCCGAATGCCCTGCTGGTTCATCCGTGCCGTGAAGAACCCGATCCCTCCGTCTTCACGGGCCCGAGTGTCGGCGTGCCCCGGGCGCCGGCGGCCGACGCGGCAACGCTCGTCGCCGAAGCCCTGGGACGCCTGGCCCGCAAAGCGCCCGGGGCGTAGCACATACCCGCGCGAGAACATCGCGGACGCAGGCCACGCGATCGTGAGCCGTGCGCCTGCTGGGAAGCGGCGCACCCATCGTCCAAACAGGGTATGCGCCGACGATGGCGCTGCCCAGAATGAGGTGCAACACTCAACGACCCGCAAGGAGATTCCCATGGCCACCACCAAGGACTACCGGATCGGCGAATTCACCTTCCCGCGCGGCTGGTTCATGATTGCCGAAGCCAGCGAACTGGACACCCACCGCCCTCTGGCCGTGCGCTTCTTCGGCAAGGACTTTGCCCTGTACCGCGGCCGTGCCACCGGCAAGGTCGTGCTGCTCGACGCCTACTGTCCGCACATGAAGACGCACCTGGCGGCACCCAACAAGACCAGCTACGTCATCCAGGACGGCATGGGCACCAACGTCGAGGGCGACGGCATCCGCTGCCCCTACCACGCCTGGCGCTTCGGGCCCGACGGCAAGTGCGACGACATTCCCTACCACAAGGGCGAGATCCCGGCGGCGGCCTGCGTCAAGAGCTGGACGGTGGTGGAAAGCCTGGGTGCGGTGTTCGTCTGGCACGACCCCGAGGGCGGCGAGCCCGAGTGGGACCACCCCAGCCTGCCGCAATGGGAAGACCCGGCCTGGGTGCGTCCGAAGTGGGATCACCTTGGCGTGCTGCAGCAGCATGGCCAGGAAATCGTGGACAACATCTGCGACTACGGCCACCTGAGCCCGATCCACGGCTCGACCGTCGCGCGCTTCGAGAACGAGATCAAAGGCCACACGGCGATCCAGCGCCAGTGCGGCGGCCACCGCACGCTGGTGTCGGCCGACGGCGTGAGCGCCGACCTGCACACCATCACCACCTACCACGGCCCGGGCGTGCTGATGTCCGACCTGACCGGCATGTACGAAGGCGTGATGCTCATCTGCAACACGCCGGTCGACGACGGCACGACCAAGGTCTGGCACGCCCTGATGGTGCGCTCGCCCAGCAAGAGCAAGGTCGTCACCAAGACCGATGCCGTCGAGGCCGCGCACTTCCAGGAGATGGCCCTCACCGCCTTCGTGCAGGACGTCGAAGTCTGGAACCACAAGGCGCCCTGCATCAACGGACTGTTCATCCCCAGCGACGGCGCCTTCGTCAAGGCCCGCATCTGGTACAAGCAGTTCTTCAACCCGCGCGCCAAGAAGCAGGAATACCTGGACCAGGCCGAAGGCGTCTACGTGCCGCGCGGCATCCCGCCCTATACGCAGCCGAAGATCGCGGCCTGAGGGCCGCATCGAGGGCCGTCGCCGCGCCCGGCGCCGGGCGATCGCCGGATGTGCCTGCGTGGACGGCCGTGCGCCAGTGCCGGCGCGCCGTGCAGGTCCCCTGCGCAGGGGCCACCGCCGGTCTGCCCGCGGGTGGCCGCCTCCTCAGGGTCTCGACGCCCTCGCCCGACCCGGCCTTGCGCGGCCGGATTCCGGACAGCGCAGCAGCCTCCCGAAAGCGGGGCTCGCCGGCGGCCGGACTGGCGCGCGCCGTTGCGCTCGCCAGCGCCTCACGGACGGGAGTGGGTCACCTGGGTGAACATGAACACGGAACGCGGCATGTCGGCCATGCCCGCCAGCGCGGCAGGCAGGTGGCTGCGCACGTCCACCGCGCCGATGGCCTCGCGCGCCTCCTGCACGGAGCCGAACCACCACTCGCAGATGCTGTCGTATTCGTAGCCGGCGGGCGGCGGCAGGTGCACCCGGTTGTGCACCACGCGCTGGGCGCGGGCAAACGCGCCCGACACCATCCAGTGCTGTGGCTGCGACTGCATCCAGCGCAATCGCCACGCGGCAGCGTCCAGCCCTGATTGCCGGCGCAGGAACCCGACGAGCACGACGCCGCTGCGCGGCACGTCGCGCATCACCTGCTCCTCGCAGACCAGGGTGAATTCCCGCACGTAGGTCGAGAACACCCGCGGTTCGTCGGGGCGCATGATGGCCAGGGTTTCGGCATCGTTCCAGATGTCGGTGGCGGCCTGCAGGTCACGCAGCACGAGCAGGTTGACGCCGTCGTAATCGGTCGCCGCACCGGGCAGCGGCGCACCTTCCAGCACGCGCGAGCACTGCGTCACCGACAGCACCTTGTCGCGCACGTTGGTGCAGCCGGCCCCGAGCGCCGAGTGCTCGCGCCAGGCCTGCGGGAACTGTTCGGGCGCAAGCGACGGATTGCGCCGCGCGAGGTAGATCATCTTCCAGCCCATGTGTCCTGCTCCTGTCGTGTTCGTCGTGCGATGCCGGGGTTCAGGGTGTGAGGGGCATTCCCGTGCCAGCGCGGGGGGTTCGGGACGAGATCGCCGCTCGCGCAGCCGCCCACCCGGCGGCCGCCGCCGTTCATGCGTGCGACTCCGCTGCCGCCGGCCGCACCGGCGCCAGCCGTGTCGCATAAGCCCGCATGGCCGCCGCCAGCGCCGCCGCCGCACCCAGCAGCAGCGCCAGCATCAGCGCCAGCGCGGGCCGCAGAGGGTCGCCGTCGACGCGGCCCGAGAAGGCATCGCTCAGCGCACCGGTGAGCACCGGGCCGATGCCGCTGCCGCCGACCGCGCCGACGATCATCACCATCGCACTGGCCACGGCGCGGCGCTCGGGCGGCACCACCAGGCTCAGCGCCGCGTAGGTGGGAGCGATCCAGAAGGCGATGAAGAACGAGAACACCGTCATCAGGACCACCGCCGGCGCCACCGCCCCCGGTGCGATCGCCAGGTAGGCCAGCCCGGCCGGCAGCGCGATGCCGACGCCGACGATCGGCACGCCCATCTGCCAGCGCGGGTCGCGGCGAACCAGACGGTCGGTGAACGTGCCGGCGACGATGCCGCCGACGAGCGAGCCCAGCGCCGACAGCCCCGTGACGGCACCGGCGCCGGTGGCGCTCAGGCCGTGGCCGCGCATGAGGTAGGCGAAATTCCAGACACCGAAGGAGTAGCCCGCCAGCAGCGCAAAGGTGGCCGCGACGATCAGCCAGCGCGCAACGCCGTCGGCCCAGACGGCGCGCACCGCCCCCCGCGGCTCGCCCGCCGCATCCGGCGCCGGGGCCGGCACCTGCGGCGGCACCGCCGCCGCGGCGCCGAAGCGGCCGCGTTGCGGCTCGCGCACGCTGAAGCGCAGCGCCAGCGCCGCCGCCATCGATGCCAGCCCGATGGTCGCCAGTGTCACGCGCCAGCCGAAGTGCTGCGCCAGCCAAGCCCCACCCAGCAGTGCCAGCAGCGAGCCGAAGGTCGCCCCGGCGGTGAACACGCTCATGGCGCGCGAGCGCTCGTGCGGGGGGTAGAGGTCGGCAATCATCGACAGCGATGCCGGCGCCCCCCCGCCGTCGCTCACCGCGGCGCCGGCACGCGTGAGGGCCAGCATGCACGCACTGCCGGCGGCGGCACCCAGCGCGGCCAGCGCCCCGCCGGCACCGCGGCACCATGCCACCAGGCGCCGCCGCTCGTGCCGGTCGGCCACGCGCCCCAGCGGCACGCCGATGAGGCCGAAGGTGAGCGCGAAGCCCAGCCCGGTGACGAGCCCGGCCTGCAGATCGCTCAAGCCGAACTCGGCCTTCACCGGCACCAGCAGCACGGCGAGGATCTGGCGGTCCATGAAGGCCAGCGCCGACAGCGCGGTCAGCATCAGCAGCGTGGCCCGCGCTCGCGGCGCGCGCGCAACGGGATCGTTGGTGGCAGGCACCGCCGCATTCTTCCGCTGCGCCGGCGCCGCCCCATCGTCCGGCCGGACGATGGCGTGCGCCGGCCCCGATGCGAGATTGCGCCCCACGCCCGGCGGGCAGAGCGCGCCTCGCGGAACGAAACGACCAGGAGACCAGGCATGGATTACTTCGTCACCGGCGGTACCGGCTTCATCGGCCGTTTTCTCGTCGGCAAGCTGCTCGACCGTGGCGGCAGCGTCCACGTGCTCGTGCGCGAAGCGTCGCTCGACCGCTTCGAGGCCCTGCGCAAGCGCTACCCGCAGGCCGCCGAGCGCCTGCACGCGGTGCCCGGCGACCTGGGTCGTCCCCGGCTGGGGCTGGCCGACGCCGACGTGGACAGGTTGAAAGGCCGCATCGGCAGCTTCTTCCACGTGGCCGCGATCTACGACATGGGCGCCAGCGCCGAAAGCCAGCAGGTCGCCAATGTCGAAGGCACCCGCCACGCCGTGCAGGCAGCCCAGGCGCTGGAAGCCGGGTGCCTTCACCACGTCAGCTCGATCGCGGTGGCCGGCATGTACGACGGCACCTTCAGCGAAGACATGTTCGAGGAAGCCGGCAAGCTCGAGCATCCCTACTTCAAGACCAAGCACGACTCCGAGGCCGTGGTGCGCAAGGAGTGCCAGGTGCCCTGGCGCATCTACCGTCCGGCGTCGGTGGTGGGCCACTCCCAGACTGGCGAGATCGACAAGATCGACGGTCCCTACTACGCCTTCAAGGTGCTGCAGAAGCTGCGCCGGCTGTTGCCGCCTTGGTTCCCGCTGGTGGGTCTGGACAGCGGGCGCTTCAATGTCGTGCCGGTGGACTACGTGGTCGACGCCATGGACCACCTGGCCCACCTGCCGGGCCAGGACGGCGAGTGTTTCCACCTCACCAACCCCGAGCACCACAGCAGCGGCGAGCTCATGAACGTCTTCGCCGATGCCGCGCATGCGCCGCGCTTCGCGCTGCGGCTGGACCCCAAGGTGCTGTCGTTCGTGCCGGCCGGGCTGAGCGCCACGCTGGCCAAGCTGCCACCCATCAAGCGCATCGGCGCCACCATCATGCGCAGCTTCGGCATGCCGCCGGGAGCCTCCGCGCTCTTCAACTGGAACACCCGCTTCGAGTCGCGCATGACGCGCAAGGCGCTCAAAGGCAGCGGCATCGAATGCCCCAAGCTCGAGACCTATGCGCACCGCCTGTGGTACTACTGGGAAACGCAGCTCGACCCCGATCTCTTCATCGACAACTCACTGGAGGGCAATGTGCGCGGCAAGCTGGTGATCATCACCGGCGGCGGCACCGGCATCGGCCTGGCCACCGCGCATCGGCTGGCCGGCGCCGGCGCACGCATCGTGATCTGCGGTCGTACGGTGGAGAAGCTCGAGGAAGCGCAGAAGTCGATTCAGGCCTCCGGCGGCACCTGCCACATCTACCAGGCCGACCTGGCCGACATGGAGGGCTGCGACCGCTTCGTCGATCAGGTGGTGGCCGACCACGGCCCGGTGGACATCCTGATCAACAATGCCGGGCGCTCGATCCGCCGTGCCATCGAGTACTCCTACGATCGCTTCCACGATTTCGAGCGCACGATGCAGATCAACTACTACTCGCCGCTGCGCCTGTCGCTGCGCGTGCTGCCGGGCATGAGCGAACGCAGGCGCGGGCACGTGATCAACATCTCGTCGATGGGCGTGATCGGGCCGCCGCCGCGCTTCTCGGCCTACATCGCGTCGAAGTCGGCGCTCGAAGGCTGGACGCGCTGCGCCGAAACCGAATTCGCCGACCGCAAGATCCACTTCACCAACATCAACATGCCGCTGGTGCGCACGCCGATGATCGGCCCGACCAAGGCCTACGACTACGCGCCTGCGCTCAGCCCCGAAGAAGCAGCCGAGATGGTGGTGGACGCGATCATCCACAAACACAGCCGGGTCGCCACCGACATGGGCAAGTTCCAGCAAGTGTGGAACCTGATCTCGCCCAAGAGCTACGCGGCGGCGATGAACGCCACCTTCCGCATGTTCGAAGACCCGCACGAGGCCAAGGACAAGAAGCCCGCGCTGGAGGCGCCCAAGGAACCGAGCAGCGAGCAGGTGGCGATGGCCTCGCTGCTCAAGGGTGTGCACTATTGAGCTGCGCAGTGAGCAAGCTGCTTTCGATCGTCCCCGGCGCCGCGCTGGCGCTGGCCGCCTTGTCCGCCGTCGCCCAGGCCCCACCGGCTGCGCCGCCGCTCGAACCCGCGCGGCTGATGCAGGGTTTCCCGCCGCCGCCTGAATACCGCATCCACATCGGCAACTGGCAGCGCTGGCCGCAGAAGATCTGGTCGTTCCAGAACACGCGCGAGCTGTTCCCCACGCGGGCGCTGACGCCGCGCGGCTTGGTGTGGGCGCTGCCCGAGGCGCGCCGCCCGCTCGACGCCCTGCAGGTCGGCACCGCCGACGCGCCAATGACCTGGGCGCAGATGCTCGCCGCCACGCACACCGACGCCGTGCTCGTGCTGCACCAGGGCCGCATCGTCGAGGAGCGCTACCTCAACGGCATGAAGCCCGAGACGCCGCACCTGATGTTCTCGGCCACCAAGTCGATGGTCGGGCTGATGGGCGCGGTGCTGGTGGCTGAAGGCAAGCTCGATCCGGACGCGCGCGTGGCCGCGCTGCTGCCCGAACTGGCCGACAGCGCCTGGGCCGACGCCACCGTGCGCCAGGTGCTGGACATGACCGACGGCGTGCGCTTCACCGAGGTCTACACCGATCCCAAGTCGGACATCTTCGCCTACGTGGGCGCGATGGGCTGGGCACCGGAACTCGTCAAGCCCGGCAACCCGACCGGTATCCTCGGCATGCTCGGC
>Ga0268298_10001666_pt1 | contig 25698 bp, 21 predicted proteins | sample WWTPWeurt_MetaG_FD_194462 | JGI IMG/M metagenome (GOLD analysis project Ga0268298, IMG submission 194462) | Activated sludge microbial communities from WWTP in Nijmegen, Gelderland, Netherland - WWTP Weurt | ecosystem: Engineered > WWTP > Aerobic digester > Activated sludge | place...
CTGTCGGCGTGCACCTGGTTGTCGGGCTGCAGGCAGACGAACACCGCCGTCTCGGTGCTGCCGTACAGCTGCTTGAGGTTGATGCCGATCGAGCGGTAGAAGGTGAACAGGTCGGGGCCGATGGCCTCGCCGGCGGTGTACGCCACCCGCACCCGCGAGAAGCCCAGCGTGTTGCGCAGCGGCCCGTAGATGAACCAGTCGCCCAGGCGCCACGCCAGTCGGTCGACCAGACCCACAGGCTTGCCGTCCATGCGATCGGGACCGACCCGCTTGGCCACGTCCATGAAACGACGGAACAGCCACTTCTTGAAGCGGCCGGCGTCTTCCATGCGGATCATCACGCTGGTGAGCAGGCCTTCGAAGATGCGCGGCGGCGCAAAGTAGTAGGTCGGGCCCACTTCCTTCAGGTCGATCGTCACCGTGGCGGCCGATTCGGGGCAGTTGACCACGTAGCCGCAGGCCAGCCACTGGGCGTAGCTGAAGATGTTCTGGCCGATCCAGGCCGGCGGCAGGTAGGCCAGCACCTCTTCGGATTCGGTCAGCTTGTCGAAATCGGCGCCGGCCTTGGCGCGGTCGAGCAGGGTGCGGTGGGTGTGCACCACGCCCTTGGGGTTGCCGGTGGTGCCCGAGGTGAAGAACATGGCCGCGACGTCGTCGGGGTTCGTCGTGGCCACCTCGGCATCGAAGAACTTGGGCTCGCGCTGCTGGAACGCGCGCCCTGTCTCGATCAACGCATCGAGCGAGGCGAGGCCCGGCTCGTCGTACTTGCGCAGGCCGCGCGGATCATCGAACCAGATCGACGCGAGCTGCGGACACTGCTCGCGAACCTCGAGCAGCTTGTCGACCTGTTCCTGGTCTTCGACCACGGCAAAGGCCACTTCGGCGTTGTTGATCGGATAGACCATCTCGGCCGCCACCGCGTCCTGGTACAGCGGCACCGGCACCGCGCCCAGCGACTGGGCGGCCAGCATGCAGGCGTACAGGCGCGGGCGGTTGTCGCCGATCACCACCATGTGCTGGCCTCGCTTCAGGCCGGCCTGGGCCAGGCCGCACGCGATCTCGCGCACTTCGGTGGCCAGTTGGCTCCAGGTGGTGGTCTGCCAGATGCCGTATTCCTTCTCGCGCAAGGCAGCGGCCTGGGGCCGTTGCCGAGCGTGCTCGAGCATGAGTCGGGGAAAGGTTGTCTGCACCGAGGGCTCCTGACGAACGGGGTCGCTGCATTGACGCAGGCGACCCGACATTGGAGGCGGATCGTAGCCAGACGTTTGACGCCATGTTGTCGGTCGGACGACAATCCTAGGGTCTACCCGGAGCAGGGTTTCCCGGAGTCTTGATGGCGATCAGTCCGAAGTTGCGTGAGCGGGCGCGCGCGCCGACCCCAGAAGAGCTGGAAGGCATCCCTTGGCTGCCGGTGCTGTCGGACGAGGACCGGACCGACGCCGTCTCGCACCTGATGGTCAGCGTGGCCGAGCCCGGGGACCGGGTGTGCCGGGTCGGTCGCCCATCGAACTTCTGGTTCGGCGTGGTCTCGGGGCTGTTGAAGATGAGCAACGACACCAGCGAGGGGGCACGCATCACCTACACCGGCATTCCGCCGGGCGCCTGGTTCGGCGAGGGGACGCTGCTCAAGCGTGAAGTCTATCGTTACAACATCGAGGCGCTGCGCCGCACCACCGTGGCCGGCCTGCCCAGCGAGATGTTCCAGAAGCTGCTGGACCGCAGCATCCCGTTCAACCGCTTCGTGATGAACCAGCTCAATGAGCGGTTGGGCCAGTTCATCGCCGCTCGCGAGATCGACCGGCAGAGCCATCCCGATGCCCGCGTGGCGCGCAACCTGGCGGCGCTGTTCCACCCGGTGCTCTACCCCGGCGTGGGCCAGGTGCTGCGCATCACCCAGCAGGAGCTGGGCTACCTGGTGGGGCTGTCGCGCCAGCGGGTGAACGAGGCGCTGAATGCGTTGCAGGTCGAAGGGCTGATCCGGGTCGACTATGGCGGCGTGCGGGTGCTGGATCTGCAGGGCCTTAGGCGCTACACGCCGGCCGATCACGCCGCGGCGCGGCCCTGACGCGCCGGCAGCCGCCGCGCGCCGGACTCACACAGGACGCGTCATTTGTCCATCATCTCCGGAGCCGGACGCAGCGGGGCATTGCACCTACACTCCCCGGTCCCCTGTTTCGGTCTGCAAGGTCATGTCGATGGTTCGCGTCCTGCTCGTCCTGTTGTGCGTCACCCTGCAGGCGGCGTCGCCGGCCGGTGCCCAGTCCCGCGGGCCGGCGCTTCCGTCCGGCATCGATCGCGTCACCGAGGTTGAAGGCATCACCGAGTACAGGCTGGCCAATGGCCTGCAGCTGCTGCTGGTGCCGGACGACGCCCGGCCGACCACCACGGTGAACCTCACCTTCCGCGTCGGCTCGCGGCACGAAAGCTATGGCGAGACCGGCATGGCCCATCTGCTCGAGCACCTGCTGTTCAAGGGCACCCCGACACACCGCAACCCCTGGGCCGAGTTCAGCAAGCGCGGGCTCAACGCCAACGGCAGCACCTCGCAAGACCGCACCAACTACTTCGCCAGCTTTGCCGCCAATCCCGACACCCTGCGCTGGTACCTGGGCTGGCAGGCCGATGCCATGGTGGCCAGCTTCATCGCCAAGGCCGATCTCGACACCGAGATGACCGTGGTGCGCAACGAGATGGAAGCCGGCGAGAACAACCCCGGCCGGGTGCTGATGCAGCGCACCCTGTCGGCCATGTACCCCTGGCACAACTACGGCAAGAGCACCATCGGCGCGCGCGCAGACGTGGAGAACGTCGACATCGCCCGGCTGCAGGCCTTCTACCGCCTGCACTACCAACCCGACAACGCCACGCTGATCGTCGCCGGCAAGTTCGATCCGGCGCAGGCGCTCGAGTGGGTGGCGCAGTCGTTCGGGCCCATCCCGCGGCCGACGCGGGTGCTGCCCGCCACCTACACCCTCGATGCGGTGCAGGATGGCGAGCGCACCGTGTCGCTGCGGCGGGTCGGGGGCTCGCCGATGGTGTTCATGGGTTTTCCGGTGATGCCCGCCGCCCACCCCGACTTCGCCGCGGTGCAGATGCTCACCACCATCCTGGCCGACACCCCGGCCGGCCGGCTGCACAAGCGCCTGGTGGAAGGGCGCCTGGCAGCCGGGGTGTTCGCGTTTGCCTGGGGTCTGGCCGAGCCGGGGCCGTTTCTGCTGGGCGCACAACTGGCTCCCGGGCAGGACGCCGACAAGGCACGTGTCGAGATGGCCGCCGTGATCGAGGGGCTGGCGGCGACCCCCATCAGTGCCGACGAGCTCGAGCGCGCCCGCACGCAGTGGCTCAACGACTGGAAGCTGGGCTTCACCGATCCACAGCGGGTGGGCGTGGCGCTGTCCGAGTCGGTCGCGCAGGGCGACTGGCGGCTGTACTTCCTGGCGCGCAACCATGTCCGCGCCGTGACGTTGGCCGACGTGCAGCGCGTGGCCGGGCAATGGCTCCAGCGCGACAACCGCACCGTGGCGGTCTACCTGCCCACTGACAAGCCCGACCGGGCGCCGGCCCCCGAGCGCGTGGACGTGGCCGCGCAGCTCAAGTCGTTCAAGCCCGATGCGGCCGTGGCCCAGGCCGAGGCCTTCGACCCCACGCCAGCGAACATCGATGCCCGCACCCAGCTCGTCGAGCTGGCGCCCGGCCTGCGCGCGGCGCTGCTGCCCAAGGGCACGCGCGGCCAGGTGGCCGTGGCCACCCTCACCCTGCGGCTGGGCGACGAGCACAGCCTGCGCGGCCAGGCCACGGTGGCGGCGCTGGCCGGCAGTCTGATCGACAAGGGCGGCGCGGGCCTGACGCGCCAGCAGATTGCCGATCGGTTCGACCAGTGGCAGGCGCAGGTGGGCATCGGCATCCAGGGCCAGTCGCTGGTGGCGCACATCACCACCACGCGAGCCCACCTGGCCGAGGTGACGGACCTGGTGCTGCGGTTGTTGCGCGAACCCACCTTCCCGGCCGAGGTGCTGGACGAGACGCGCCGCCAATGGCTGTCGGCGATCGAGCGCCAACGCCAGGAGCCGGCGGCGCTGGTGGGCCAGGCCATCGGGCGCCACGGCAACCCCTACCCGCGCGGCGACCTGCGTCACGCGGCCACGTTCGACGAGCAACTGCAGGATGTGCAGGCGGTGACCATCGAGCAGGTGCGTGCCTTCCATCGCCGCTTCGTCAGCGCCGCCACCGGCGAGTTTGCCGCCGTGGGCGACATCGACGTGCCGGCGTTGACGAAGGTGCTGCAGGCACGCCTGGCCACGTGGCGCCGGCCGGCCGACGGCGCATTGCCGTGGGTGCGCGTGCCCAGGCCGCTGGTGCCGGTGGCGCCCGAGCGCATCGTGCTGCGCACGCCCGACAAGGCCAATGCCAACCTGCTGGCGGCCCTGGCCCTGCCGCTGAACGACCAGCACGACGACTACGCGGCCATGACGGTGGCCAACCACATCTTCGGCGCCAGCGGCACCGGCCGCCTGTGGATGCGCATCCGCGAGAAGGAAGGCCTGAGCTACGACGTGCGCTCGGGCATCGACTGGGCCAACATCGAGCTGCACTCGCGGCTGGTGCTCAGCGCCATCTTCGCGCCGCAGAACCAGGCCCGTGTGGAGCGCGCGCTGAACGAGGAGCTGCAACGCTCGGTGACGCAGGGCTTCACCGCGCAAGAGCTGGCCGAGGCCAAGTCGGGGCTGCTGAACCTGCGCAAGCTCGGCCGCGCACAGGATGGCGTGCTGGCCGGCGCCCTGGCCAACAACCTGCACCTGGGCCGCACGTTTGCCGTCAGCCAGAAGGTGGACGAGGCCATCGCCGCGCTCACGCTCGAGCAGGTGAATGCCGCCTGGCGCCGGCAGGTGGATCCGTCGCGGATCGTCTTTGCCTGGGGTGGCGACTTCAAGCCCTGAGCAAGCCACCGGGGTCGGGTGGCGCGGCGTGCGACTTCGCCGCGCCGCGTGAGGTCATTCGTTGGAGATGCCGGAGGCCACATGCCCGGCCGGCACCCAGGCCGCCGCCCCTTCGATGTGGCGGGTCTGGTCGTCGAAGAAGAAATCCGGCTCGAACGCCCTCAGGAATTCACCTTTTGGCAGCCCGCCCAGGAACATCGCCTCGTCGATCTCGATGTGCCAATCCATCAGCGTGCGGATGGCCCGCTCGTGCGCCGGTGCGCTGCGGGCGGTGACCAGTGCGGTGCGCACGCCCATGCCGGCCGGCTGTGCGGCACGGCGCAGCCGCTGCAGCGCCAGCAGCAGGGGCTTGAACGGCCCGGGCGGCAGGGGCGTGCTGGCCTGGGCCGCCTCGTGTTCGTGGAAGGCGTGCAGGCCCTCGCGCTGGTAGACGCGCTCGGCCTCGTCCGAGAACAGCACCGCATCGCCGTCGAAGGCGATGCGAAGCTCGCGCGGATGGGCATCCGTGCCGCGCGCCCCATGGGGCAGCACGCGTGCCGACGCAATGCCCGCCTCCAGCGCCTGGCGCACGTCGAGCTCGTTGGCCGAGAGGAACAGTTGCGCGCCCAGCGGCTGCAGATAGCGCCACGGCGGCTCGCCGCGGGTGAACACGCCGCGCTCCACCGGCAGGCCGTCGTGCCGGCATGAGCGGAAGACGCGCAGGCCCGACACCGGATCGTTGCGCGACAGGATGACCACCTCGACCCGCGTGTGGCCGGCGTCGTTGAAGGCCAGCAGCTTGCGCACCAGCGCATGCGCCACGCCCGGCGGCGCGGGCACCTCCATGCGCTCGAGCTGCAGCTGCATGTAGGCGTGGTCGTCGCGGGCCTCGAAGACCCGGTTCTCCTCCTCGAAGTCGAACAGGGCCCGCGACGACAGCGCGATCACCAGCCGGTCGTCGGGGCGAGTGGAGGCGGTCGAGGCCATCGTCGGGGCGTGCGTGCCGGGCGACTCGGGGGCGGAGGAGACTCAGTAGCCCTGCGCAGCAGCCAGCGCCAACCACTCGGCCAGACTGCCCAGCCGGTTGATGTCGGCGCTGATGGCCGGCACCAGGTAGTAGATCGAGCCGCCCTGGGTGCCGACGTAGGCGTTGGTGGACGCGTAGTATCGGTAATAGTAGCCCAGTGCCGTGCCCGAAGCGCTGCCGCCGGCGGGCGACAGGTATTGGGGGTAGGCGGCCTCGAGGTGATTGAAGACGCGGTCCGAGTCGCTCACGGCCGGGCCGCTGGGCAGCACCGTGGCCGATGTCACCCGCACCAGGTTCTCGGGCTTCAACGAGCCGCTGACGTAGTTGTAGTACGGCAGATCGGAGAAGGTCGCGTTGGCATAGGCCGTCTTCAGGGCGGCGATGCGATCCACCACCACCATGCCGCTGGTGGTGACCTTGCCGAACACCGTGTAGCCGCCGTTGTCGACATCCAGCGGGTTGGCGTTGTCGACCAGGTTGACGAACCACTCGCTGGTGGCGCTGTTCGGGTTGCCGCCCAGCTTGGCCATGGCGATGGTGCCCCGCTGGTTGGAGCGCGCCGCGCTGAACTCGTTGGGCACCGCGGCCTGCTGCGGCACATGCACGATCGACGAGGAGGCGTTGGCCCACACGTAGCCGCCGCCCTGGATCACGAAGCCCGGGATGCTTCGGTGCACGAACGAGTTGACGTAGTCGCCGCGGCGCACGTAGCCCAGGAAGTTGGCCACCGTCTTCGGCGCCGCCGTGTCATAGAGCTGGATGTCGATGATGCCTTGCGAGGTCTGCAGCCGCACCATGCTGTTCTGGGCCAGGGCCCAGGGCGCACACAGCAGCAGGGCCAGCACGGCGATGCCGCATTGCGCAGCCTGCTTCAGCATGCGCGAGGCCGTCGACGAGGCTGTACGCGAAGGCCGAGCGCTGCAGTGAACGGGGAGGGCCATGGTTGCGGAATTCGAAGCCCGGGCCTACTTGACCCAGGTGTTGAGCTGGATGATGGGCAGCAGCACCGCCAGCACGATGAGCATGACCACGCCACCCATGGCCACGATGAGGATCGGCTCGAGCAGCGTGGCCAGGGCCATCGCCCGGCGCTGCACCTCGCCACCGAGTTGTCGCGCGGCGCGATCGAGCATCTGCGGCAGCTGGCCGGTCTGCTCGCCCAGGCGGGCGAACATGGCCAGCAGCCCGGGGAAGCGCTTCTTCGCGGCCATCGCCGAAGCCAGCGGCGCGCCCTCGCGCACCTGCACCAGCGCATCCAGCGCATCGGCGCGCATGGCCCGGTTGCCCAGCGTCTCGGCTGCGGCCTGCAGGGCCTTCAGGATCGGCACGCCGGCATTGGCCAGCATGGCCAGCGTGCCGGCAAAGCGCGCGGCGTTGTAGCCCCGGGCCAGCCGCCCGATCAATGGCAGGCGCAGCCAGGCGGCATCGAAGCGCTGGCGGAAGGACTCTTCGCGCAGCGCCAGGCTCAGGCCGACCATCCCTCCGGCCAGCGCCAGCAGCCAGGCCCAGCCCCATTGGCGCACCGCGCCGCTGATGGCCAGCATGGCCACCGTGAGCCCGGGCAGCGCACGCTTGCTGTTGACGAACACGCTGGCCACCTGGGGCACCACATAGGTGACCAGGAACACCACGATCACGATGGCGATGAGCGAGACGATGGCCGGATAGGCGGCCGCGCCCAGCAGCTTGGCGCGCAGGGCCTGGCGTTCCTCCAGGTCGTCGGCCAGGCGATCGAGCACCGCGCCCAGCGCACCGCTGTGCTCGCCAGCGGCCACCACCGCGCGGTACACCTCATCGAACTCGCGCGGTGCCGAGGCCAGGGCCTGGGCGAAGGGCGAGCCGGCGTTGACCTCGGCCCGCAGGTGCGACACCAGCTCGCGCTGGCGCGGATCCTCGGCCTCGTCGGCCAGCGCGGTGAGCGCACGCTCGAGTGGCAGGCCGGCGCCCACCAGGCCGGCCATCTGGCGCGTCCAGACCGACAGCGTGGTGCTGTTGAACACCCGGGCCGCCCAGCGCGAGCGGCCGGCCTTCTGCACCGACGCAGCCACCGGCTCCACCGACAGCGGCACCAGACCCTGGGTGCGCAGCTGCGACTTGGCCGCCCGGGGGCTCTCGGCCTCGAGAAAGCCCTTGCGCGACTTGCCTTGCGCGTCGAGCGCGTCGTAGTGGAAGGCGGGCATCGGTCAGCAGGTCTCAATCGCGGGTGACGCGCAGCACTTCCTCGAGCGAGGTGATGCCCGCGGCCACCAGCCGATCGCCGTCCTCGCGCATCGAGCGCAGGCCACCGGCACGTGCGGCGGCCTGCACATCGGCCTCGGCGGCGCGGTTGTGGATCATCGAGCGCACATGGTCGTCGGCCACCATCAGCTCGTACAGGCCGGTGCGGCCCTTGTAGCCGATGTGGCTGCACTCGGGGCAGCCCACCGGATGCCAGTGGCCATCGGCATCCTGGCGCCGGCACTGCGGGCACAACCGCCGCACCAGCCGCTGCCCCAGCACGCCCAGCAGGCTGGAGCTGAGCAGGAAGGGCTCGACCCCCATGTCGATCAGACGGGTGACGGTGGAGGGCGCGTCGTTGGTGTGCACCGTGGCCAGCACCAGGTGGCCGGTGAGCGAGGCCTGGATGGCGATCTGCGCGGTCTCGAAATCGCGGATCTCCCCGATCATGATCACGTCCGGATCCTGGCGCAGGATGGCGCGCAGTGCCTTGGCGAAGGTGAGCTCGATCTTGGCGTTGACCTGGGTCTGCCCGATGCCCGGCAGTTCGTACTCGACCGGATCTTCCACTGTGAGGATGTTGGTGCCGGCGGTGTCCAGGCGCCCCAGCGAGGCGTACAGCGTGGTGGTCTTGCCCGAGCCGGTGGGCCCGGTGACGAGCACGATGCCGTGCGGCTGGTGCACCAGGCGGTCGAAGGCGGCGAGCACGTCGCCACTCATGCCCAGGCCCTCGAGGGTGAACTTCGATTCGGTCTTGTCCAGCAGGCGCAGCACCGCGCGCTCGCCATGTGCCGAGGGCAGCGTCGACACGCGCACGTCGATGGCGCGGCCGCCGATGCGCAGCGAGATGCGGCCGTCCTGCGGCAGACGCTTCTCGGCGATGTCGAGCTCGGCCATGATCTTCAGGCGCGAGATCAGCGCGGCGTGCAGCGCCCGGTTGGGCTGCACCACCTCGCGCAGCGTGCCGTCGACGCGAAAGCGCACCGAGCTCGATCGTTCGTAGGGCTCGATGTGGATGTCGCTGGCGCCGTCCTTCGCGGCCTGGGTCAGCAGCGCATTGAGCATGCGGATGATGGGCGCGTCGTCGGCGGCCTCGAGCAGGTCTTCCACGGCCGGAAGGTCTTGCAGCAGCCGCGACAGGTCGACGGCGCTCTCCACCTCGCCCACCACCGCCGCGGCGCTGGATTCGCCGCCCGCGTAGGCCGCGGCGATGCGCTGCTCGAGCGCGGCGGCGGCTTCACGTTCGAAACGACCGACGGTGTGGCAGCGCATCACTTCGGACAGCGCGGCCGCGGAGGCCGTCTCGGAGGCCCACAGCACCAGCTCGCGGCCGTCATCCTCGAGCAGCAGCTGGTGCTGCTTGGCAAAGCCGTAGGGCAGCGGGTGGCGTTGGCCCATGGTCAGTTGGCCGGCTTGGCGGCTGGGGCGGCCGTGCCCGGCGCAGGTGCCGAGGGCTTGGGCTGCGGCGGCACCAGTGGTGGCAGCACCGGCGCTTCATTGATCGGCAGGGCCCGGCTGGGCGCGGGCTGGGCATCCTTCTGCAGCGCCCGGATCGCCTCGTAGCGGTCCAGCGTCAGGCTTTCGGCCGTGCGCCCGTCAGGGATCACCACCGGCCGCAGGAACACCAGCAGGTTGGTCTTGCGGCGGGTGCGGTTCTCGCTGCGGAACAGGTTGCCCAGCACCGGCATGTCGCCCAGCAGCGGCACGCGGTCCTCGCCGCCGTCGTACTGGTCCTTCAGCTGGCCACCCAGCACCATGATGGCGCCGTCGTCGACCACCACGGTGGTCTCGATCGAACTCTTGTTGGTGCTCGGGCCGTTGCTGTTGCTGGTGGTGTTGGCCACCACGCTGGAGTTCTCCTGGAACACCGTCATGCGCACCACCCCGCCTTCGCCGATCTGCGGCTTGATGCGCAGCGTCAATCCCACGTCCTTGCGCTCGATGGTCTGGAACGGATTGATCGATGCCGAGCTGGCCCCGGTGTTGGTGAAGCTGCCGGTGACGAAGGGCACGTTGGAGCCGACGACGATCTTGGCCTCTTCGTTGTCCAGCGCCACCAGGTTGGGCGTGGACAGGATGTTGGTGCCGGACACCGACTCGAGGAAGCGCGCCAGCGCCCCCAGCGTGTAGATGTTGCCCACCTTTTGCAGCAGGCCCACGTTCAGCCCGTTGAACTGCGAGGTGACGTTGATGCTGCTGGCGTTGCCGCTGCCGACCGCCGCGCCGGTGGCCGACAGGTTGATGATGTTGTTGGTGCCGGCGCCGAAGTTGGTGCCCAGGCCCAGCCCGTAGCGGTCGCCCGATTTGCCGACCAGCCCCTGCCACTGGAAGCCGAACTCGGCGGCCTTGGTGGCGTCCATCTCGACGATCATCGACTCGACGAAGACCTGCGCTCGGCGGCCGTCGAGCTGGTCGATCACCGCGCGGATCTGCCGGTACAGCGGATCGGGGGCGGTGATGATCAGCGAGTTGGTGGCCGGGTCGGCCTGGATGAAGCCGCCGGTGGACGGTTGGGCCAACGTGGCCACCGGGGTGTTGGCCGCGTTGCTGCCACTGCTGCCCTGGGCGCCGGGCTGCGCGCCGGACAGGGGGTTGGCCGGGCTGGCGCTGACTGACGCCACGCCTCCAGACGAGGACGTCGAGCCGCCGCCGGCGAAGGCGGCGCGCAGCACCGTGGCCAGGCGGGCGGCGTCGGCATTCTTCAGGTGCACCACATGGATCGAGCCGGCGGGGCCGCCGGCGCCGGGCCGGTCCAGCCGCTCGATCAGCGCGCGCATGGTGGCCAGCCGCGAGGCATTGGGCGCCCGGATGATCAGAGAGTTGCTGCGCGCATCGGCCAGCACGGTGGCCGACGCGCCGATCCCGGGCACCGGCGCGGCGACCGCGCTGCCTTCGCCCAGCTTCTGCACCAGCGCGGCGATGTCGGAGGCCACGGCATGCTTGAGCGGCACCACTTCGATGTCGGTGGCCTGCGGCTGGTCGAGCGCCGCGATGATCTTGGCCATGCGCGACAGGTTGTCGGCGTAGTCGGTGATCACCAGCGAACTGTTGCCCGGGTTCGCATTGATGGTGTTGTTGGGGCTGATCAGCGGCCGCAGCACCGCCACCAGGTTGTTCGGGTTCTCGTGGCTCAGCCGGAACACCTGGGTGATGACCTGGTCGCCGCGCTGCTCGGTGGGCGCGATGGCCACCACGCTGGTCTGCAGTTTGGCGTCGGCCTCGGGCACCACCTTCAGCAGGCCACCGCTTTCCACCACCGCGAAGCCCAGACCACGCAGCGCAGTGAGGTAGCTCTGGTAGGCCTCGCGCGGAGGCAGGGGCCGCTCGCTGTAGACGGTGATCGTGCCCTTGACGCGCGGGTCGACCAGCATCTGCCGGTTGATCATCACCGAGATGGCGCGGGTGACGCCCTCGATGTCGGCGTTGACGAAGTTCATCGTCACAGGCGCCTGGGACACCGCTGCCGGACGGCTCGCGGCCGGGCTGTCGGTGGCCTGGGCAAGGGCCGGTGCGCACAGGCCCATGGTGGCCAGGCAGGCCAGCGTGACGCCGACCGGCCATGGCACGACAGGGCCAGGACGGGCGTCAACGAACGGGATCGGTGGGGCCGTCAGGTCGGCCGCTGGGCGCTGGGTCATGGTCATCCGATCGAAATGACGGACAGCGCGCCCTGGCGCCGCCCGATGATGTTGAGCAGGTTGGCAAGCCCGGCCTCATGGCCGTCGGCCGCGCGGGCCTGACCGCGAAAGCGCAGGCGGGCGCCGGTCCATTGGCCGGTGCCCGACAACTGCAGCGGACCCTCGAGCGTCTCGAGGGTCAGCGTGGCCGCCTGGGCAGCGTCCGGACCGCTGCGCACCGAGAAGCGATAGCTGCCCAGCGGAGCGATGGCAGACACGCGCGACGAGGCGTTGAACAGCTGCAGGTCGAGCACGCCGCGCAGGTGCAGCTGGCCCTGGGTGGACTGCAGGCTGAACCCCGGGCTGGTGACCTGCACCGTACCGCCGAGCTGCAAGGTGTTCCAGGGCGTGCCCAGGCCGTCGAGCCAGCGCGCCGGCCACTGCCCGATCGCCTCGGCATGCGCGGGCAGCGTGACGGTGAAGCCGCGCAGGCCGGGATGCAGCTCGAGCACCAACTCGTCCTTCAGGCAGCAGGCCTGGCGCAGCTTCAGGCGCAGCCCGCTCCAGTGCAGCCGGATTCGCCAGTGCACGCGACCGGGCAGCGCCGCGGCGTCGCGGCTGTCCGGGCCGCCCTGAAGCACCGCCACTGCGTGGCCCGTCCAGACGGTGCCCTGCGCATCGGCCAGCAGCAGATGCTCGCCGCTGGTGCGAAACAGCACGTCGGCCAGCCAGGTGGCGGGAGCGAACAGGGGCAGCGCCAGCATCAGGCCCAGCAGCGCTCCGTAAATGGCCCAGCGCCGCCCGGCGCGGCGTTCGCGCTTCCAGGCCACATCGGCGGGCCGCACCTTGCGCAGCCTCACGGGCGGGCTCCGTGGGCCAGCACGACGCTGCCGCTGTAGGCCCCGTTGGGCAGGCGGTTCAGCTGGGCCTCGACCACCTTCACCCGTGCGGCCAGGCGCACCTCGGCCAGCCAGGAGCCCAGGGTCTGGCCGTCCACGCCGTTGAGCTCGACCACGGCACGCTCACCTTGCGGAATATGCCGGGCCTTGCTGCCCAGGCGCTGCACGGCAGCGGCCAGCGCCGCCTGGGCCTGCGGCAGGGTCACCGGCGGCATCGCCCGCAACTCGCGCACCTCGGCCGCCTGTTGCTGCATCTGCTGCAACAGGCCATCGGCGAGCTCGATCTGGGCCGGTGCGTTGCGCAGGGTGCGCAGCGCCGGCGCCAGCGCCAGCCACCACAGCAGCAATGCCGCCAGGAACGCGGCGCCGATGCCCAGCATCAGCCGCTCGCGCTCGGCCAGGCCGCGCCACCGCGCCTGGGCGGTGGCCACGAACGGGGGCATCCGCACGGCCTTCATCATCATGTGGGCTCGGCCTCGCAGGACAGGAGTTCGGGACGCCGCAGCCGCTGCTTGTCGTCAGGGGCAGGGCTCGATGCGTGGTTCATGAGGAGGCCTTGCGCGCTGGGCGGTTGAAGGTCAGCATGCCCTCGGTCTGGGTGAGCTGTGCGCCGGCGGCCTCGACCCGCGTGCGCAGGGTCTTCAGCGCCTCTGGCGCCAGCGGGCCCGCCGCGATCATCAGGCGCCCGGCCTCGAATCGCACCTGCTGGACCGGCGGCTGACCGTCGGGCCACGCTGCGGCAGCCAGCGCCAGCAGCGTTTCGAAGTCTTCGGCGCCGGCTCGACCTGAGGCGGCGCGCAACAGCTCGGTCTCGCGCTGCATCTGCACCGGCGCGTCGAGGATGGATCGCACCTGGGGATGGCTGGACCTGAGCAGCTCGGTCATCGCCAAACGCTTGGCGCCGAGCGAGCGCTGCTGCTGCCAGGCCCAGGCATTCAGGCCCACCAGCTGCACCACGGCCAGGGCCAGCAGGCCCCAGCGCGCCGGTCGCAGGGCCGGGCCCCAGACCTGCCGGCCGGACTGACGCAGCGCCCGCAGCCCGCGGGAGCGCTGAGTCAGCTCGAACTGTCGAAGGTTCCAGGACGTTCGGGCCGCGGCCAATGCCAGCTCGGCATCCGGACGCACGATCACCGGGGCGCCGAGCCAGCGCTCGGCGGCAGCCGCCACGGCAGGCGCCGCGGACCAGCGAGGCTGTCGGGCCGACCAGGCCGGCAACATCGATCGTGCCAGGCTGCCCTGGGTGCTCACGACCGCCACGCCATCGGCGTCGCTCCAGCACAGGCGCAGGTCCTTGCCCGGGTCGGCGTCGTCGGCCGATCCGAGGAAGTGGCCCGAAGCCGCTTCGCCGGGCACGATGGCCGGAACCACCCGGTCGACCGACAGGCCGGCCTCGGCCAAGGTGGCCAGCTGGGCCGTCAGCCAGGGGCGGTTGACGGCCGCCACCCAGGTCGGCTCGCCGGCCCGGGCACCCGGAGCCAGCGCCAGGTGCACCTCGGCCGCGTCATCGAGAAGCTGCTCTTCGAGCACGCCCACCAGGGCCTGGCGCAGTCGCGAGGGCGGCGCCTTGGGCAGCACGGGCCGGTGCCAGGCGATGTCGCCGACCGGCACCACCGCCACCACCGAATCGGCCTTGGGCATCAGCGCCGGCGCGCAGCGGCCCGTCTGCGCCACCGCCAGACCGTCGTGGCTCAGCACATGCACCAGTGCGGTGTCGGCGTCGGACGCATCGGCGCGCGGCCGCGGCGCCAGCAGGATCACGAGCATGGACATGTGGAGTCGGTCGGCAGGAGTCGGGATCGTAAGAGCGGGCGCACCCCCGGGTGCGCGGTCAGCGGCATTGTGTCAAAGCCAGGATGAGGCGACGATTCAAATTGGAGTTCCTTCCGCGGCCAACCGTGTGGCCTTGTGGTGGGTCAGCCGACGTGTGCCTTGCACGCAACATCCACAGGCAGGCCGGCAGTGGGGCACTGCGCAAGCCAGCGTGACGGAGGCGAACACGCTCATCTGGGCAGCACGTTGGCCAGGCGCTGGCGCTGCACCACCACCACCTCGGTGGGGCTGCGCTTGTGCACGATCGAGACCTCTTCGATGACCCGGTCGCCCAGCCGCAGGCGGCCGCGCACCTCGAAGTAGGCCGATCTCACGCCCACCCGCTCGGCCACCAGCTTCGGCCCGGCTTCGCCCGAGGGCAATCCGGCCTGGGCCGCGACGTCGTCGAGCTTCTTGAACGGCGAGCGCTGCCGCACCTGCACGATGCGATCGGCGGCGCCGAGGTCGAGCTTCTCGACCACTGCGGCCAGCACCTCGCGCGGGGCGGTGTTGAGGTTGACCGCCGTGCCCTCGGCGCTGGGCAACAGCACCACCCAGGGCCGCAGCGTGTCGATGCTGGCGGCATCCAGCCCGAACCAGGCGAGGTCGTCCACCCGCGTCGGGGCCACCGGAGCCGAAGGGTCACCCATCCAGGCCGCCACCAGCCCATCGGCCAGCGCACGGGCCTGGGAAGTGGGCAGGCCGCCGGCCTGGAACAGGCGCTCCAGCACCTTCAGCTCTTCGGGGGCCACCTGGCCGTTGGCGAACAGCCGGCGCAGGTTGTACTTGGCCTGGGCATCGGTGATCTGCCCGGACAGGAAGGCCTCGGGGCCGTCGTCCGCGTTGTTGTCGCGATCGGTGGCCAGGAAGGTCGACAGGCGCGCTTCGGCCAACGGTTGAGCCCAGGCGTCGTGCAGGCTGGTGTGCTCGGTGCGGTGTTCGCGCAGGATCAGCCGCGCCCAATCGAGCGCACCGGCCAGGATCCAGGTCGACTGGGTGCGGGCGCGCTCGGCCTCCTCGATCTGCACCGCGCGCCATTGCTGCCACACCATGCCGGCCGAGAGCGTGACCACCACCGTCAGCAGCACCATGGCCACCAGCAGCGCTGCGCCGCGCTGGCTGGCCGGACGGCCGGTTCCGGCGCGCCGATGGCGACGGGCCGGCGACGACGCCGGGCGTGGCCGCGAGGCGCCTGGATTCATGCCGACGCGGCGCGGACGAGCACGTCACGCGTCAGCGTTCCTTCGGGCAGTTCGATCACCAGCCGCACGCCGCTGGGCGGCGCCTGGCGCTGCGGCGCGATGGCAGCCGGATCGGCCGGCGCGGCCACATCCCCGGTGGATTGCGCATTCGTCCAGGCGGTGCCGCGGTAGAAGTACACCTGCCATGTGCGCACGCCCTCCAGCAGCTTCACCTGCTGCGGCTCGGTGCCCTGCAACTGCTGGCTGCGCATCCAGGTTTCCTGCAGCTCGGCGCCCCTGACCATGGGCGGGCTGGCCCAGCGCATCCAGGTGCCCTCCTGCAACGACCACACCACGATCTGCACGCCGCCCTCGGTGCGCCGCGACAGCCGCAGCGCGCGCCCGTCGAACGCCAGCGCCGGCACGATGGCCCGGTCCTCGATCTGGCTGAGGTCCAGCTCCCACTGGTTCATCATGGCCGACAGGCGCAAGGTGCGCTCGGTGGCCTGCTGGCTGATGCCCCGGGCACGCGAGATGCCGTCGATGCCCTGCCAGGCCATGACTGCGATGATGGCCATGATGGTCAGCACCACCAGCACCTCGATCAGCGTGAATCCGCGGCGGCGCATCTCAGTAACGCCCGAGAACGGTCGAGAGGCTGATCAGCACATGGCCCTGGGCATCGGTCACCACGGCATCGATGCGGCGGAAGTTCGGGTTCGGCGTGCCCTGCGTCACCAGCTTGCCGCCGAACTGCCGCCCGAGTTGCTGGCACTGGAAGTCGGCTTCGCCGAGGCCCGGGAACTGCTGGCCCTGGCCCAGCCGAAGCGCGGTCAGTGCGTTCTCGGCGCACCACATCGCGATGGTCACATCGCCCAACCGCTGCGCGTTGGCGGTCAACGCCCCGGCCGCCTTGAGCCCCGCACTGAGCGTCAAGGCCACCACCGTCAGTGCCACCAGCACCTCGACCAGGGTGAAGCCGCGACGACGCGGTGAGCCCCATCGCATCATGGCGACGCGTCGTCGGACACCGGCAGGAATGGCGTCAGCCCGTCGGTGGCCAGCACCACGCGCTTGCCGCCGAAGCTCAGTTCGATGCGCTGCGGCCCGATCAGGGGTTCGGGCCCCAGGACCAGGGCCCGCGCACCGATGACCCGGGCCTGCATGCCGTCATGCAGCCAGCGTTGAGGCAAGGTGTGTCTGGACGGCATGCCGATGAACCGGAAGGCCTCGGCCGATGCGCCGGACTCGGCCATGCCCACCTCGAAGCGCACCGCCACGCCGCTGGCACGTGACTCTGCACGACCTGCCTCGAGCAGGGCCGAAAGACGCTCGGCCTCCTGGTCGAGCCGCGACAGCGACGGATCGCGGATGGCAAAGGTCACGACGCTGGCCGCCAGCCCCACCAGCACCAGCACCACCAGCAGTTCGACCAGCGTGAAGCCGCGGGCCGATCGATGCCTGCAGCGGCTATTGCCAGGACCCGATGTCGGCGTTCTTGCCGTCACCGCCTGCCTGGCCATCTGCGCCGTAGCTGAAGACATCGATCTCGCCTTTCACCCCGGGGTTCACGTACTGGTACGGATGACCCCAGGGGTCGTTGGGCAGCTTTTCGAGGTAGGGCCGCCAGTTCGGTGGGATGGCTCCTGCCGTGGGTTTGCGCACCAGCGCATCCAGGCCCTGCTCGGCCGTCGGGAATCGCTGATTGTCGAGCTTGTAGAGCTTCAGCGCCTGCATCAGGTTGCCCACGTCGGTGCGTGCCGCGGTGGCGCGTGCGTCGTCGGTGCGGTCCAGCAGGTTGGGTACGATCAACGCAGCCAGCACGCCAATGATCACCAGCACCACCAGCAACTCGATCAGTGTGAAGCCACGGCGACGGCACCTGGCGGGCTCGGGCGCGGCGGCGGGCCGCAGGGCAATACCGTGCATTGGCATGTCAATTGACCCAGTGTTGGACGACGACGGTGAATCATAATCGTCCGATGGGCATGCGATTGACGACACTGGTGGTATGGGCGCTGGCCGCCCTGAGTGCCGTGTTCTGGGCCAGCCGGTTCGCGGTCAAGCCCGCGGCCGTGCCCGGCCATGCGGTCACGGTGTCGCCGACGGTCGCCCCGGCGGGCAATCTGGTGCGCTTGTTCGGGGCGCCTTCGAAAGATCCCGAACCCGAGCCCGACGCCGCGCCGGCTCCGGCCGACGCCCGCTTCAAGCTCGTGGGGGTGGCGGCTCCGAGGCAGGGGCAGCGCGCCGGCCTGGCCCTGATCGGGGTGGATGACAAGCCGGCGCGCGCCGTTGCACTGGGCGCCACGGTGGACGGCAATCTGGTGGTGATGTCGATCGGCCATCGGCAAGTCGAGCTTGGCCCGTCCGGCGGCAAGCCGTCCATGGTGCTGAGTCTTCCCGCCCTGCCCGAGCCCGCTCGGGGTGCGCCCACTCCGGCAGCAACGCCGCCGGCAGGTCCCATGCCGCCACCGGCCCCGCCATTCCCGACGGGCGCTGCTCCCGCGGGCCGAGGGGCGCTGCGGGGCTTCACCCATGCGGCCCCTGCCGTTCCGGTGCCCGGGGCACCACCGCTGGCGGCCGCGCAACCCGCCCCGGACGGCGCACAGGTGCCTGGGGCCCCTCCTCCTGGCGGGTCGGTCATGCGCTGAAAGCGGGCAGACGCGTGGCCATGGGCCCGGTCACCCAGCCGATGTCACCTGAACCTTGTCGATCTTGCGCCGATGCTGGGTGCGCCAGATGCAGAGGTGACGCCGTGCGCGCCACAAAGCCGATAACACCCAAACGGCTCAGTAGTTGGTGAGCCGACCACTGCCCCGCGTGCTGCCGCTCAGCGGTGCGAGGCCGCTCTCGCTCATCGGCGCGGGCTGCGAGGGCCCGGGGTCTTCGCCCTCTGCCACGTCCGACAGCAGCGCGGCGGCAGTGCGCAGCAGCGGCCAGGCCATGCAGGCGCCGGTGCCGTCCAGCGTGTCGAGTCCGAGTTCGAGCAAGGCCGAAGCGCCGAACAGGTTGAGGGCCTGATCGAGGCCGCGATGGCTCTGGCTGCGGCAGAACACGCAGTAGTCGGTGACCGACGAGGCGATCTGCGACGCGATCATCAACGCAGCGCAGGCGGCCATGCCGTCGACCATGATCACATGGCGCTTGCTGGCGGCCACCAGCATCACGCCCACCATCACCCCGGTCTCGAACCCACCGAAGGCGGCCAGCACCTCGATCGGGTCGGTCACGTCGCGGTGGCGGCCGTGGGCCCCCAGCAGGATCACCATCGCGCGAGCCAGGGCATCGGCGTCCATCTGCGGGCCGCTGACCATCAGGTCGCGCAAGGGCGTCTGGGTGAGCCGGGCGATGATCAGCACCGCGGCCTCGTGGGAGCACTCGCCCAGCCCCGCGCAGGCCACCAGATTGCCGCGCATGGCGTCGCCGATCTCCATGCCGGCCCGGATGGACGCGTGCGCCTGTTCGAGTGCCATGGCCGGACCGACCCGCGCATTGCGCGTGCCGTGGGCGATCTTGCGCGACAACAGGTGCTCATGCTGGGGCAGCGTGTTGGCCATGCCGCAATCGACCACGTTGAGCTCGAGACCCAGCTGTCGCGCGAACACGGCCAGAGGCTGACGCCCCTCGACCAGCATCTGGGCCAGCTCGTGGCTCTGCAGCGGCTGCGGTGCATGGATGCGCTCCACGGCCAGGCCGTGGTCGGCAGCGAACAGCACCAGCTGCGGCTCGCGAAATCGGGGACGCAGCGTGTTCTGCATCAGCCCCAGCCGGACCGACACCGGCTCGAGCTCGCCCAGACTGCCGGCGGCGTCGCAGCGGTGCTGCAGCTTCTCGATCAGCGCCCGCTCGAGCAACGGATTCGAGGTGGGCGCAATCAACGATCGATTCAACGACATCGGGCAAGTGTAGTCAGGCGACTTCAGCTCAGGAAGAGCCGATACACCGGGTTGTCGGTCTCCTCGACGAAGGGGTAGGCCAGCGCCTCGAGGAATCGATCGAAGGCTGCGCCGTCTTCGGGGGGCACCTGGATGCCGACCAGGATCCGGCCGTAGTCGGCGCCCTGGTTGCGGTAGTGGAACAGGCTGATGTTCCAGCCTGGGTGCATCGACGACAGGAAGCGCATCAGCGCGCCCGGCCGCTCGGGGAAGATGAAGCGGAACAGGCGTTCGTCGGCGGCCAGCGCCGATCGGCCGCCCACCATGTGACGCACATGCTCCTTGGCCAGCTCGTCGTCGGTCAGGTTGACGGTCGGGAAGCGGTGCTTGATGAAGTTGCGTTCGATGCGGTCGGCTTCGTCGCGCTTGCTGATGGCGATGCCGACGAACACATGGGCCACCGCCTCGTCGGAGATGCGGTAGTTGAATTCGGTGACCGCGCGCGGTCCGATCAGCTCGCAGAAGCGCTTGAACGAACCGCGCTCCTCCGGGATGGTCACGGCGTACAGCGCCTCGCGACGTTCTCCGAACTCGGCCCGCTCGGCCACGAAGCGCAGCCGGTCGAAGTTCATGTTCGCACCGCAGGTGATCGATACCAGCGTCTGGCCCTTGCACTTGTGCGTGGCCACGTACTGCTTGATGGCGGCCACCCCCAGGGCGCCGGCCGGCTCGACGATGCTGCGGGTGTCCTGGAACACGTCCTTGATGGCCGCGCAGACCTCGTCGGTGTCGACCACGATGAAGTCGTCCACCAGCCGGCGCGCCAGGCGGAACGTCTCTTCGCCCACCAGCTTCACCGCCGTGCCGTCGGAGAACAGGCCGACATCGGCCAGCTGAACTCGCTTGCCCTTGCTCACCGAGCGCACCATCGCATCCGAGTCGCGCATCTGGACGCCGATCACCTTGATCTCGGGCCGCACGGCCTTCACATAGGCCGCCACGCCGGAGATCAGGCCACCGCCCCCGATGGCCACGAAGATGGCATCGATCGGGCCCTGGTGCTGGCGCAGGATCTCCATCGCGATCGTGCCCTGGCCGGCAATCACGTCCGGATCGTCGAACGGATGCACGAAGGTCAGGCCCTGCGCCTGCTGCAGCTCGACCGCATGCTGGTAGGCATCCGAGTAGCTCTCGCCGTTGAGCACCACCTCGCCACCCAGCGCCGAGACCGCGTCGACCTTCAGCCGGGGCGTGGTGACCGGCATCACCACCACTGCCCGGCAATTGAGCCGGCGCGCCGACAGGGCAACGCCTTGGGCGTGGTTGCCCGCCGACGCGCAGATCACGCCCCGATCGAGCTGCTCCTTCGTGAGGTGCGCCATCTTGTTGTACGCGCCGCGCAGCTTGAAGCTGAAGACCGGCTGCTGGTCCTCCCGCTTGAGCAGCACGTGGTTGCCCAGCCTGCGCGACAGGTTGCGTGCCGGATCCAGCGCCGACTCGATGGCCACGTCGTACACCCGCGCAGTGAGGATCTTCTTCAGGTAGTCGGGGGGAGTGGGGCGCGACATGGGCACGGACCGGGCTATGGAGGGCGGGGATGATAAGCCGGGGGGTCGGCAGGGCGGCCCGACGGGACAGCCGGCCAGGGCCTGCGGGCCTCTCGGGGAGCGCTCCCCGAGGCACCAAGAAAAAGGGCCCGAAGCTTGCGCTTCGGGCCCAATCCACCGTTGGAGGAGGTGGAGGAGACAACTTGGCGAAACCGCTTCCGGATCATCACCGGCAGCCATCGATCAGCCGCAGTCTAGCGGGGGGGATGTTGCGCCGCAATATGATGTCTCGACAAACTTAGGGTTGGCGCTCCAATGGGTGGTGCGCGCCGCACAATGGTGGTGCCTTGGATGGCGGGAGAGTCGACATGGAGTGCACGGTGCGTTGGATCCCGACAGCCGGGATGGCCATGGTGGCAGAGACGGGCAGCGGGCATCTGCTGACGATGGACGGGGCCGTGGACGGCGGGGGACGGAACCTGGCGCCGCGGCCCATGGAAACCTTGCTGGCCGGGGCAGGCGGATGCACGGCCTACGATGTGGTGCTGATCCTCAAGCGTGGCCGACACCAGGTCGGTGGATGCGAGGTTCAGCTCACGGCGGAGCGCGCGGCCACTGATCCGAAGGTCTTCACGCGACTGCACCTGCACTTCGTCGTCACCGGCAAGGACCTGCCTGCCGCCGCGGTGGCCCGCGCGATCGAGCTCTCGCATGAAAAGTACTGCTCGGCCACCATCATGCTGGGACGAACCGCGGAGGTCACGACGTCTTATGACATCGTGGCCCAATGAGCGTTCACCTTCGCGGCTCGGCCTCGGCCCGGCAAGGCCGACAGCCCGTGCTTGTTGCCCGAACTGGAGATCGGGCCGCCCGGCGCGACACCGGCCTGCCGACAGAGACAGGTCTGCGGGATCCGGGCTCGTTGTTGGCAGGCAACAATTGTCATGGATTTCAATGCCAGTGCTTGGCAACCTGAGCGGGGGTCTGGTGCAATAGCCGCAACTTCCGATGAGGAGGTTGGCCTGACCGGCCCGCGCCCTTCCCGGTGGGCGGGTTCTCTACGGGATCGGGACCTCTTGTTCAACCTAGGAGATAGTCGCAATGAAGAAATCACTGCTCGCTCTCGCTGCGATCGGCTTTGCCGGCGCCGCCGCGGCACAATCGTCGGTCACCCTGGGCGGCATCGTCGATGCGGCCTACGCCCATGTCTCTGCTGGCGGCCGTTCCGCCTCGGGCATCACCAACTCGGGTATCAACAGCAGCCGTCTGTACTTCCGCGGCGTGGAAGATCTGGGCGGTGGCCTGAAGGCCGGCTTCTGGCTGGAAGGTCAACTGGCCAATGACGTCGGCTTCGGCGGCAGCCAGACCACGGGCCTCGACTTCCGTCGTCGTTCGACCGTCAGCCTGATGGGCGACTTCGGCGAACTGCGCCTGGGCCGTGACTACACCCCGTCGTTCTGGAACACCACCGTCTACGATCCGTTCGGCACGAACGGCGTCGGTCAGGCGATGACCCCGGGCATGATGGGTGCTGCGAACGCCGCTGCCAACTCTGGCAACGCCGTGCGCGCCAACAACACCATCGCCTACTTCCTGCCGGGCAACCTGGGTGGCTTCAGCGGCCAGTTCCAAGTCGGTTTCGGTGAGAACACCGGTGGCGTGAAGACCAACAACTACGTTGGCTTCCGCGTGGGTTACGCTGCTGGCCCGCTGTCGGCGCACTACGCCTACGGCAACACGAAGGGTGCCACCAGCGCCGCCGATGTGAAGTACAACAACCTGGCCTTCTCGTATGACATGGGCGCCGTCAAGCCGATGTTCTTCTGGGGTCAGGAAAAGGCTGGCAACGGTGCCAAGGTGACCGGCATGGAATTCGGCCTGGTTGCCCCGGTCGGCGCTGGCGAACTGCGCGCCGCCCTGAGCCGCTACGACGTGGCCAACAGCTCCAACGACTGGAACAAGATGGCCCTGGGCTATGTCCACAACCTGTCCAAGCGCACCGCCCTGTACGGCACGTACGCTCGCGTCAGCAACAAGGGCGCTCAGGTCATGGCCGTGTCCAACAACGGCCTGTCGGCTGGTGCTTCGTCGGCTGGCGGCAGCTCCACCGGCTACGAGTTCGGCGTCCGTCACGCCTTCTGATCGAGCCTCAGGCCACCCGGCCTGAACCTCATGAAGCCGCCCTCCGGGGCGGCTTTTTTCTTGTCATCCGCGCATGCCAGACGGCTGGCAGGCTGAATCGAGAGCAGGCCACGTCGAGTGGCCACGCGTGCCCAGCGTTGCCGGGTCAACGTGACAGTGTCGGCGTGGCCACCGCAGGCGATGACGACGCCGAGGATGGGGCTGAGGCCGGTGCTGATGGCGCACGAGGCAAGGTCAACGCGCCCTTCTGGCCGCAGCCGGCAACACCCATGAGCAAGGCCAAGGCAAGCGAGGTGGCTACACTGTGTCGGACGTTCATGTCGACATTCTTGCAGACCATGACCTCATCGCTGACCGATGCCGAATTCGAAGCCTCCACGCGCGCCGTGCTGGCAGCCATCGAGGCTCAACTCGACCAGTGGCTCGAAGACGATGTCGTCGACATCGACATGCATCGCACAGGGGGTCTGCTCGAGCTGACCATGCCGGCCGGCAGCAAGATCGTCATCAACACCCAGCCGCCACTGCACGAGCTCTGGTTGGCCTCCAAGTCCGGCGGCTGGCACTTCCAGCATCAGGCGAGGCGTTGGATCGACACCCGCGATGGCCTGGAATTCTTCGAACTGCTGTCGCGCGAGTTGACCCACCAGGCGGGGCGGTCCTTGCAGGTCAGGTCTCCGAGCTGACGGGGTCTGTCAGCGGCGGAAGAGGTCGAGGATGCTGTTGCGCTCGGCATCCGTCGGGGCCACCGGCACCTTGTCTTCGAGGCCCAGGCTGCTGACGCCCGCACCAGGGCCGTACTCGTCGTAGAACCAGTCGTTGCCGACACGAATCACGCCTTCGGGCACGACGGGTTCGCGAACCGGCAGGCGTTTCAGCGCGTGGGTCATGAATTCGATCCACACCGGCAGGGCCAGGCCGCCGCCGGTCTCGCGATCGCCCAGCTTGCGCGGCGTGTCGTAGCCGATCCAGACCACGGCCGCGAGGTTCGGGTGATAGCCTGCAAACCACGCGTCCATCGAGTCATTGGTGGTGCCGGTCTTGCCGTAGAGATCGGCTCGCTTGAAGGTGGCCTGGACGGCTGCGGCCGTTCCTGCCCGCGTGACCTCGCCCATCAACTGGGTCATCACGAACGCATTCCGCGCATCGATGGCCCGCATCGACTCGCTCAATTCGGGCGGCCTGGTCTCCTGCACCGCGCGCCCTTGGCTGTCGGTGACCCGGCTGATCAGCATCGGATTGACGCGATAGCCGCCGTTGGCGAACACACTGTAGGCCGATGCCATCTGCAGCGGCGTCACCGACCCGGCCCCGAGCGCCAAGGTCAGGTAGGGCGGGTGCTTTTCCGCATCGAAGCCGAAGCGCGTCGCCCAGGTTTGGGCCTGATGCGGGCCCACCGACTGCAACACCCGGATCGACACCATGTTCTTCGACCGGGCAAGGGCCTGCTTCAGCGGCATCGGCCCTTCGAACTTGCCGTCGTAGTTCTTGGGCTCCCAGGGCTGGCTGCCCGTGGCGCCCGCATCGAAGAACAACGGTGCATCGTTGACCACCGTCTGCGGGGTGAAGCCCTTCTCGAGCGCGGCCGAGTAGATGAAGGGCTTGAAGCTCGACCCGGGCTGGCGCCAGGCCTGCACCACATGGTTGAACTTGTTCTTGTCGAAGTCGAATCCGCCCACCAACGCACGGATCGCTCCGGTGGCCGGATCCATCGCGACGAATGCGCCCTCCACCTCGGGCTGCTGGGTCAAGGTCCAGTCACCCTTTGGCCCCCGCAGCGCACGCACCACCGCGCCCCGTCGAATCTGCACCTTCGGGCTGGCCTTTTCCGCCAGTCCGGAGGCGACCGGGCGGAGCCCCTCGCCGGTGACGGTGATCGACTCTCCGGACTGGAGCACCGCGACCACTTTCTTCGGGCTGGCTTCCAGCACCACGGCTGCCTTGAGTTCGTCGTTGTCGGGATGCTCGGACAGGGCCTCGGCCACCCGGCTGTCCACTTCCTTTGGATCGGCGGGCAGCACCACATAGGCTTCCGGCCCGCGATAGACCTGTCGCCGTTCGTAGTTCAGCAGGCCCCGCCTCAGGGCTCGGTAGGCCACTTCCTGGGCGCTTGATTCGACCGTCACATGGACCACGAGACCGCGCGTGGTGGTCTCGTCGCCATACTGGCTGTGGATCAGCTGCCTCACCGTCTCGGCGACGAACTCGGCATGGACGCTGGGTTCGCCTGAAGTCCTGTAGGTGAGCACCTGCTTGCGCGCAGATTCGCCCTGCGCAGGCGAGATGAAGTCGTTCTCCACCATGCGCTGGATGATGTGCTGCTGGCGGCGAGTGGCGCGTTCGGGATTGGCGATGGGGTTGTAGGCCGAGGGCGCCTTCGGCAGGCCGGCCAGCATGGCCGCTTCCGCAATCGTGACCTCTTGCAACGGCTTGCCGAAGTAGATCTCGCTGGCCGCCGCGAATCCGTA